>Ga0268290_100084_pt1 | contig 34721 bp, 38 predicted proteins | sample MetspRMADM_FD_191346 | JGI IMG/M metagenome (GOLD analysis project Ga0268290, IMG submission 191346) | Soil microbial communities from San-Diego area, Southern California, United States - Methylocaldum sp. RMAD-M | ecosystem: Environmental > Terrestrial > Soil > Desert | place: USA: California... | reverse complement strand
GTCAGCACCTCGTGACCGAGATCCTGCACCAGATGCAGCACGAGCGCCGAGCCGATGAAGCCGCAGCCACCCGTCACCAGAATGCGCATCGATCCCAACTCCGTAGGTCAAGCTCTTACCCCTGCACACGATGGGTCGTAGGACGGCGCAACGCGGCGAAGTCAAGGCAGCGCCTCTTAAGCCACTTGCCAGTGTGCTGCCAGAGTTGAGTAGGGAGAAGCCCAGCGTTGAGACGGACGGGCAACGCGGATTAAAGACGACTTTGCGCATTCGGAAGCGATAGGCCATTCGTTCACGGACAGCTAAAAGCTGGAGCTCGGCCGAGCCTTCAAGAGGCAATCTGGGATCATCAAACTGCATGCGCTGCCGCTGGTGAACCCTCGTCAACGATGTAGCGCGACCGCTTACGGGAAGCTCCCCAGGTGGCAATTGGCTCGCTGCTCTGGTAGGACTCCTGAGGGTGTCCCTCGGTGTCTTTTGGCCACCACTACAAAGTAATTAAGCGTAAAACTCGTAGCAACACGAGCATAGGTAAACCAGATGTCGCTCTATGAACTGTTTCTCAACAATACTGGACGACCGATCCATAAATCAGGACACTACTTTTTCGCATATGAGCGGCATTTCGGCAAGTATGTCGGCCAGCCAGTCACCTTTCTAGAAATCGGCGCGGGAAACGGCGGATCATCGCAGATGTGGAAGCGGTGGTTGGGGCCACTGGCGCGCATTGTAACAATCGATATTAATGAGGTTTGCCGTCAGTACGAGGACGAGCAAGTAGCTGTGCGGATCGGCGACCAATCAAATCCTCAGTTTTTGCAGACAATTATTGATGAGTTTGGCGTACCAGATGCGGTGCTAGATGATGGCAGTCATCATATGCAGCACGTATCAGAAAGCTTCCAGTTTTTATACGACCGGATAGCTTCTAACGGCGTGTACATGATCGAGGATATGCACACCGCGTACTGGCCAGAGTACGGCGGCGGTCGCGGCGATCCGAGGTCGATTATCGAGCGGTTCAAGGGGCTCATCGACGACCTGAATGCGGACCATGTTCGTGACGGCACGGTTACGCCCAGCAAGTTCACTCGCCAGACGGTCGCGATGACCGCATACGACAGCATTCTTGTCTTCGAAAAAGCGCCGCTCATCAACAAGCACATGAGGATGATCGGAAATGAAGACTTGCGAGTCAACTACTAACTTATTGAGCAATCTTATGATTTCATTGCAACGCTGCACGCTTCTATGGGGGACAGCAGATATTCATGATGATGACCCGCAAGTCCGGGTCGTCGATGATTGTGTCTATCTGCCATACAGCCACGGCAGCGTTTGGGGATTGTTTAGCTCAGATGGTAGGCCGGTCTTAGAGGCAATCGATTTCCGTGAAGGACTCCACGTACCGGGAGACCAACGTCTTCCAGGCGAAGGCCGGATCGATGTGGCAGTAGCAGAGCGGTCTGACACAACATATATTTATGTTGGGCGCATTAACTTTCACTATGGACACTTCCTAGTCAACACCCTTCCGAGATTCTGGAACATCACAAAGATAAAAACGCCAAATACCAAAATATTGTACCATGGACCGATGTCTATTGAGCAAATTTTCTCCACTCCATACGTAAAGACTATTCTTTCGATGCTGGGGCTGACGCCCGAGGATTTCGTTAAATTTGTAGCCCCGACAAAAATCAAGCACGTTGTCGTACCAAAGACCAGTTTTGAAGAACAACGCTCAGGATATTCCAAATATAAGTCCCTCTGTCACGATATCGGCTGCAGGTTATTGAGAAATATAGATTCATCGGCAAGAATCGGGACTTTATATTATTCAAAAACTCGACTCAGATCGGCCGTCGGTATTATAACAAACGAGATCGAAGTTGAAGAATATATGCGCGAAAAAGGTGTGCGGATCGTCTATCCCGAGGAACTAAGCCTAGAAGAACAGTTATCATTGATGTCAAAAGCCGAAAACATAATCGCGTCGGCTGGATCATTTCTACACACAAGCATTTTCTGCTCCCCTAGAAATATAACCTGCCTAAATGTTACAGAACAGATTAACTCGAATTATACTATTATTGATAAGCTTAATCGAAATGCTGCTGAATACTACTACCCGACCGCTATGCAGGTACTGCCACAACAGGATGGATATCTAACAGCACGGTACCTGCCCGAGGCAAGGGCCGTCGCGGAAAAGCTTTTCGAGATTTCAAGGTCTTGATATTATATAGCCGGGCTCGACACAGCTACTTTGGCAGCGCCTCAGAGAAGAGCACTGTCGAGGTCATGTGAGACCGGCAGAACACTGGCGTTCCATTTCATGAAAAGAATGGATTTGCAAAGCCAGCTGATCGCCGGACTTTCAATCAAGGCGGCACCTGTAGTTACCTATCTACCAATGAATACTGCCGGCCCTGCACTGGCCGCCGCGTCTTTTTACACCCATAACGAGGCAGGAAGATTATCTTTGTGCTAGCTGGACGAATTGATGGTGTAAGCAGATCAGCTGCTTGACTGTCTCTCCGCCGGCTGCAGGCGATCCGGCCTGCACCGGGGTAGCTTCGAGGCGGTCCACGCGACAAGTCATGCGAGGACTGAAGGCGACGGTCACCCCATCATCGCACGAATACGACCGATCCCGCGTTCAGCCAGCGCGAAATGCTGGTCGCGGGTGACGCAGAGATAGTTCAGAACCCTTGCGCCAACGTGGCGCGCGAACCATTCCTGGGGACCGCTCCCGTCGTATGGGATGAGCGTCAGCGCCTCGTCGTCGATCGCATAGACGCGGTAGCCATATGCCGCAAGAATGGCATGGCAGGCGACGAACTTCTCGTGGCCCTGTACCTCCAGCAGAAGCGTCGGCCGCGAATGCAGCGTCTGGCGAAGCCCAGCTAAGGCAATGTGCTCTACCCCTTCGACATCGATTTTCATCAGATCCGGCGCAGATAGATCATGTTGCGGCAGGATCATATCTAACGGGGCGGCTGTCACGATCTCCGTCCGGACCGGCAACCAGTCAGGCGCGTTCGGCGCGATTAGCGACGAGCCTGTGTCCAAAATGCTCTCACCCCAAGCGATGTGAAGGGCGAGCGTCCCGATCTCTTTCGCCACCGCATAGGGCACCACGGAGATCTTTCCGAACAGATCGTTGGCGACCAAGTTCATAGAAAGCCGTGCTCGAACCGCGGAGTTGGGCTCGACCTGGATGACCTTCGCGCTCGGCACCGCGATTTGAGCGAGCATGCCGTAAAGGCCCGTGAACGCCCCTACGTCCGCAACCTTGGTAGAGACACGTGCGATCTCGAGCCAAATCGCGACGCTCGCCGCTTCATAGCTGTCAGGGCCGAAGGCGTGGTAGACCATCGCCACGCCGTCGTCCGAGTTCGAGTACATCGTAAGCGACAGATCGTGAACCCGCACGTCTGCCCATCCATAGAACGGATGTGACGCTCGAAAATCGTGCCCTTCTTGAGCATGCTGCGACATTGGCCGGTAGCGGTACCCCGGCTGCTTCCACGGGCGAGCCGCTAGAGATGCCTGGTTCAGCTCGTCAAGCACTGCGGTTTTGGTTGCTGCTGTCAAGGCCATACTCTCCACGACGGGCCGCGAACGTACACGCCGAGCAGCGGCGATCAAGGCCTGAGATGGAAGCGCTTCAGATCGGGCTCGGTCGAGGACGAGAAATGCATCGAGAGCGACGGGCGGAGTTGCGCGAGCCGACGGCAGAGTGCCATGCAAGGCTTCTCGCTGATCGCTGCGAAGGAAGCGTGGCCAGGGTATGACTGGCTGTTGGCGAAAGAGACGAAAGGCTGGCTGCCCGAGGTGGACGGTTTGCACCTGTGCGTGCAGCGGCTCGGATTGGACGAGGTGGCCATACGGGAGATCCAAGAGCAGGCGCGCATAAAGCAGCTGCTGCCGGCTTCGGCGATAATGACCGATTGGCTGCTTTGCGGAAGCGTTTGCTCGCGGCGGCGAGGTAAGGCCGAGGGGAGAGGAGCACCCTCTTTTCGTCGCTATTCTGAAGGACAATTGTGCTCGCTACTGCCCTACGTGACGGATTCCATGGCCGCCGACGTCCAACTCCCTCCGATCCGTCCGCAACCGGCGAGCCACGTTGACGTCTACCTGCGAGTCATCAACGCGCTGATGCTGCGCGACATGCGCAGCCGTTTCGGCGGCAACTACTGGGGCTATCTGGTGCAAGTGCTCTGGCCGTGCGTGCACCTCGGCATCCTCGTTGGAGCTATGCACTTCCGCGGCATGAAATCGCCTATGGGCGATAGCACAATGCTTTTCGTCGCCACCGGCGCGCTGCCGGCCCTTGCGTTTCAATACATCTCTCGCGAGGTGATGAAGGGCTACATTGTTCATAAAGCGCTAACCTACTTCCCGCAGGTGAAGCGCTTCGACACCATTGTGGCACGCATTATCGTCGAGATCGTCAGCAGCTTCATGGGTCTCTGTCTAATCTGCGTCGTTCTGTTGAGCTTCGGTGTCGATCCCGTCCCTGTCGACACATTTACAGCCATCACAGGCTATCTCGCTGCAATTGCAATCGGCATAGGCGTAGGCACAGTAAACGTGGGCATTGTCTCCGTATTTCCTGGATGGGTACTTGGCTATGTATTGGTTACAATTACAATATATTTTACGAGTGGCGTCTATTTCATGGCATGCTACATGCCGGAAGAAATTTATTATTACATGAAGTGGAATCCAATTGCCCAAATCATCGAATGGGTCAGGCTGGGATATGATCCGACGATTCCGGTTCAGGTCGATTATCTATACGTCTTCGGCTGGATCTTCAGCAGCCTCACTGCAGGGCTTCTGTTGGAACGCTACGTGGCGCGGGCGCAGCAATAAATTGCTCATGCCAAGGCGGCGGCCTGCGCATGGACGATGCTCACGCGGCCGCTCTGCCGACAAGGTTGAGTTCATGGAACGCATGAACACGTCCACGACCATCCTCCGCAACAGTAACGTCGCGGCGCCACGCATGGCACTCGGCATTCCGCAGTGAGGCACGCTTCCGGCCGACCTCTTACCAGCAGAACACCGCGCTTCCGTCCTCGTGGAAACCGCCCCCGCAGTGACTGGGTCCCTCGCTCTCGCGAGAGCCGCGGGATAAGTTCGGCGGATGGCTGATTTCTTCTCCATCGTCGGCGAACTCTTCAAGGCCAATGCCGTCGCCAACGAGCAGGTGAACGCGCTAGTCGAGGCGTATCTCACCAATCCGGCGGCGGGCGTGCTGTCGATCTCGAATGGCTGCCGAGTCGACATCGCCGAGGCTATGGAAGCGCACACATTCGCGCGAGCCACGCTGTCTGGCGAGATACCAACGCCGTCCCGCAAGAGGAAAGCTGTTCGGGCCGCGATCCTGCTGGCGCGGGCGCAGAAGGCGCGTCGGCCGCTCGTCGGTAAGCCTGGAGCAATCCGGCGCCCCTATGCCGTCGGCCCCGCCCACCAAGCGGCAGCCGTGATGCTCCTTCCCGAACTCGCGCACGATCCGCTTCCGCCCCAGGCAGCCGAGTGGCGCGAGGCCTTCGGCACAGTCCGCCCAACGTCCTCGCCATGGCGGTATCTCGGCACCGCCGCCTGTGCCAACATCCACGACGCCTGCACCGACTTCATCGAGTGCTTCGGCGCGGAAGCTGTGCGCCTGGACTGGACAGTTACCGCGCATTTTGGCGCTCATCCGAAGCACGGCACGTTGCGAGTGGATTGGTGCGCAGGATGATCATGGGCGGCGACAAGGCGATCGGCATCGAGCTGAACCGGATCCTGTTCGGCAACGTGAGTGGCTACCGTAACGTGGCAAGCGCTCCGGTCGGCGCTCCGATCCGGGAGTTCGCCGCGCGGGCGCAGAACGTCTAAGTCGCCGAAGCGCGGCGTCGTAAAGGTGATGGGAGGATAGCGACGTGGCGCATCAGGTGAGCCGAGAAGATCGGATCAAAGTAGTTGCAGAGGTGCTGTCGCGTCCGCCGAGGGATCAGCGCCGCCCGCCCGCGTCCGGCCACCTTCCCCACGATGTCGCCCGCGCAATCGCGGAGCAGATTTTGGACGCGTTGGCCGCCGTAGAGGTGGGCCCTTCGCGCGGATTAAGGGCGTGACCGACCCTGAAGCCGGGTCCTGGCGCTACACCTTCGAGCCCGGTCCCGACTTCTCTCTCTCGGTTCGCGGCGAGATCATCGGCCGTGTTCAGCGCGACGACACTAAGGCGACCCCGCCCCATTGGGGTTGGTCGATCACCTGCGTTCGGCAATTCGTCGGCATGACGAAGCCGTGCAAGACAGACAGCGGCTATTGCGAGACGAAGCAGGAGACCGGGGGGCCCTGCGCACCGCATGGCTGCTGGAACACGACTGGCGCGCCGAGATGCGGAAGTTGCCCCCTACCACGACGCTGGGATGACCTACTGTGTCACCATGATTGCGTGGGAGACCTACAAGCGCCTGGCCTAGGCCGAAATGCGCGGAGTGGAGGGATTTGCGCAGGGTATAGGCCTGGACCTGATGAAGGCGTGGGAACTCTACCAGGCGGGCACCCAGGAGACGGAGCCGAGCGAGGCTAACCGGGACGGGCGGCAGGCCGAGGTGTGGAAGCGGATGCTCGCGGCGGCCCGGAGGGCTTGAGACCAAAAACCCCGCCGCGGCTGAGCTAGGCGGGGCCGAGTCGAGATATCGCCGCGCCAGGAGCGGCGAAGCAGCTAGATCAGCTTCCAGGCCTTTTTGATGGTCTCCATCTTCGCCACCTCCCGACTGTTAAGTTTCTGCTTTCGATCCCGAATGAACCATGCGTCGATTTCGACGACATCGCCGTCAAAATGAGGCACGGTTTCGATGCGCGCCAAATACAGTCCGAATGGCTGGAGATATTCAACGTAGTCGTGCAAGAGCTTTTGTCCCTCATAAATTGGGTATGCGTGCGACTCTAGCTGTATCGCAAGCACGCTGTTGAGCAGATCGCCGAAGCCAACGAGCACGTTGTAGTCAAAACCCTGCGTATCGATTTTGATTGCATCTGGAGATGGGACTTCGCCGGCTTGGTGCAGAGAGTCGTACCGCACGCAGTGAACCGGCACAGTACGCTCCACCTCGAACGCCGGACCGGCGGAGTATCTTGAGAGAAACTGCTTGTTGGGCTTGAGGAGCGACGAGCACCACTGACTTGCCGTGATGTTAAGCTCTCGCGTGCCTTCCTGGTCTCCGAGGGCCTTCTCAATCACTCGGCCCCCAGGGAAGCGAGCAAGCGAGTCTCGGATCGGAGCGGCTTGAGCCGGATTGGGCTCGAACAGAACCGGAACGATCCGGTTGTGATACGGCTGCCAGTAATGCTGAAGACCGCCCATGCCGCCGACATCAACAAATACGACTTTCTCGTCGACTGGGATGCTGGTGTAATAATCATCGATTACGTCAATTAATAAATTATAGATCTCATACTGAGGAAGACCGGACCCTTCGTAATGCGAAACGCGATCTTTTGCGGTTCCTATTGCAATTACCGCATCGCGGTTAGGATAGATGACCACAATGTCGAGACTGCCGTCGGAGTTTCTATTGACTTCTAAGCTGTCGCAGTCTGAAGTCTTGAAGCCCTCTCCGACAGGTGACACGAATGCCAAGTCGCCGTGCAAGTGATGATTGAAAGCAATCGATGTATTGCGTTGGCTTGTGGGCTTCGCAGTGAGTGCTATTTTTATTCTCCTCTCAACAAAACCCTCGTTGCGCAATCCCATTAGGTGCCAATATTCCGAAGGCGAATCGCTGAATATAATTTTCCCGTTTTCAATGGTGACAGATGAGGAATAAAGGCTCGACCATTGACCAAGATGAACGTTCACGAGGCTCTCCGCTCAAGGATTGTGCCCAGATGCGGATAACATGAAGCTGCGGCCAAACGAAGCGCATCCTCCTTACCTTCTGGGCATTCCAGTCCCTCAGGGGTGCGGTTGCAGCTGGAGGAGTGAGCACGCTCATCACCCAGCCGACCGACGCGGGCTGATGAGCACGCCGAGCCTCAGGACCCTTCGGCCTCCTCGGAGACCTCGACCTGATCAAGGTCGAGGAAGCACATCCCGATCCCTGTCACGCGCACGAAGCGGGTGGAAATCGGCACTTCGCTGGTCCAGATGAAGGGGCGGCCATCGACACCGCCGAAAGGCAGGTCATCGTTTTTCCGCACGATATCGAACCATTCTTTGCCATCAAGTGACCCGCTGAGCACAATGTTGCGCAGCCGGTCTTTGGCAGAGTCGCACCGGTTGAACACTCGGATTTGCCGCACCGGCCGAGGCTCGAGCAGGTCGACGCGCCACCAGGGCGCATCCTCAAATTCCGTGCAGTGGCTTTGGCGCCCTGAGAATATTCCCGACACCACTCCGGCGGCATCCGCCTCGATATCCTGGTAGCGAGAATGGATGCTCGTTGAGCTCTGCGTTGCCGGTTTGCCTCGAGCGATGCTCCCCCCCTTCAGAGGCAGAGAGATAACCCGCTCGAAAGCACCGCGCATCATGTCTGAGCGCGTGCCGCGAAGGTGCTGCTCCTCAACCTCGTTGAGAGGTGAGAAAAATGCACGGATCGCTTCGTCTCCGCGCTCGTAAAGCTCTTTCCACGCGGTTTGCCCGTCGTAGACACCGCCCGTGCCGCGCAAGAAGCGCCGCATAAGATCGCGCTCAGACTTCATGCCGACGTGGTAGACGAAAGCCTCACCAATGACCCGCTCATGATAATTAGTTGTGGAAATGCGTTCCCAGTTTTTTTGCTGATCATTGTAGAAGCCGTTGAATGGCTCATTGAGCACATTGACGATTCTGGCGCCCTCTCGCAGGATGATTTCTGGGTTATGGAAGAACATTCCACCCAGTGCATGCGGCAGTCGCTGCGGGTCGTAGGCCCTTGAGCGAATGAGGTTTTTTGTGAACCCCTCCACGGTAGCAGAACGCCGCGTATAATTCTCGATGACGCTGCCTGCTGCGCGCTCCTTGTGGCCGTTGTTGCCGACACTCAGTGAGTGGAGGGAGATGCAATCAGGCCGCGGGGTAAAACTTTCAATGAAGTCGCCGATCGTGGCGTGATGGCGAGTTAAGATAAATTCGTCAGCATCGATGAACCCAAACCACTCACATTGGTCGGTATAATTATTTAAGAAATGCGTATAAATCTGCTCCTGCATTCCTTGGATGCCGTAGTAATGGAAAGTAACAAACGGATCTTTGCCCTGGCAGAACGGCAGAACCTTCTCGTATAGCTCAGTGGGTTCATCGTCATTGCAATAGAGATAGCAATGATCGAAGCCGATATGACGGTTGTATGTCAACCATTCGACGATCGTGTCAGTCTCCCACCTCGCAGTAACAACTAGCGCGTACTTGTGAATAACCATTTCGATTTGGCCCTGTGGCAGCCTCCTGTGAGGCCTTACCAATGCGCGACGTGAGCGGCAACTGGTAGGGTGCTGCTCTGGCGCCACAGCAACAACAAGAACGCAGCCCAGAGCGCGGCCTTAACGCCCCATGCAAACATAGGAGATGGTCTGTTGCGCCTTCGTGGGAGGGAACGACATAGTGATGCCGTTTCTCGATGTTGTGTAAGCCGGGCTTTGCGCGCCGCCTAGCGACGAAGAGACAACGCAGTCGGGCTCATCGGCGTACTCGGCCGCAAAGGTGATGGCGCACTTAGCAGCGCCGGTCGGCACGGTAATCGTCCCATGCAGGTCGTTTGCCGATTTAGACAGCTTCGCCTCAGCGCAGGCGCTTAAGCCTGGCCTGTTGGTCGCGCGCGCCGAGAGATGTCGCCCTAAGCTAACGTCGCCCGTGTTGAATGCTGCCAGTGTGTAGTCCGTACCTGAGTTCGTTGCTCCAAGCGTGAAAGCCTGCGTTGCCCCATTCCAGCCTAGGAACGCTCGGCCATTCCAGTTCAAAAAGGTTGTCTGTGGAAGGACAGCGAAGTTACCGCTTGCAAGGGCCGCACGACTGAAATCTAGTCCGCTGTTATGCCTTCCGTCTGCACGTAGAACGACAAACGAGTCGCTTTGATCATACAAAAAGGCGACAGCGTGCCGCCGCTGCGCGGCACTTTTGAGCGTGGCATCCGCATTTGTGCTGTCGAAGATTACAGCATCTTTCACTACCGACCCGACATCAGTCGATGGACCGCCGCTCCAGTAGTCACCGTAATGCGCGCCGTAGGGATTGGCGCCACCGCTATTCACCGACCCGGCCCCCACGTATCGATACGCCAGCATGGGGAAGGAGCCGGCTCCCTGGCCTCCGATGAAGGAACAAACCATAAAGAACGGGGAGCCGATATCGCTGTCCTTGTTGCCGTTGTTGCAGTCGCGCTCTTCTCCATAAATCACGACATCACCGACACCCGGCAGAACACTGGTGTTGGTCACGAAGCCCCAGCCTGCGCCTGTCCCAGGCTCGAAATTTGCAGATATAGAGAAGGCACTTTTGCCGTTGTTTGCACCTGGACCAAGGTAGCTCCAGACTACCGAGCCATCCCTGATATTCGGGCTGTTGCCAGTGGGTCCTTGACCACGGGCAGACGAAGTGCCCGCTGATTGCGCACGGTAGAGGCAGCCGGTTAGAGTTTGCGATGAGCCGCCTTCGACGGTGGCTGTGCAGTTAGAATTTAGCACCGCGACTGTATCACCGGCTGCATAGGGAGTGGCCGGCTTCCAGTATACGACCTTGCCTTTGTCGCTCGTAAAGTTGAGGTGAAAACCGACCTCCTGTGCAGTCGCATCCTTCTGCGTTCGGACATTGACGAGGATTGGCGTCAGCAAATGCGGGCCATCGAAACACCCGCCGACCGAACAGAAGTCGATCATGGGCCCATTCGGATGTACGAAAATCCCAAGCGGCTGTTCCCTGCTCTTCTCGCCATGGACACGCATCAGCGAAGGCGCATTCAGGGGGAGGATCGATATCGCTCGATCAACCTGTCCGGACGCCGCGTTTGCGGGGGCGGAAGCACTCGGCAGTGGCTGGGCGGAAATCTGCCCTGCCGTGGAGGCAAGGGCGAGCAGGCCGAAAAGCCCAATATGTGCGGTGCGAACGAGCATCGTGGCGCCTTCGGTTCCGGGACCAAACCCAGGCGCAAGACATCTCCTAGGGGCAGCCGGTAGAGCAAGGCACCCAACATGCTAAAGCGTGGTCACGAAAAAAGCCCCGAGGCCGAAGCCCCGGGGCGGTCTGTGGACGAGTGGGGATAGTGGGGATCAGCCGCCGCGCTTGGGCGGTCCCTGGCGCTCCTGCCGCGTCTCGCGCAGCAGTTCGATCATCATCGACATCTTCTCCTCGATCCGGCCGAAGCGCTCCTCGAGCTTCGGCAGTCGGTCCCGGTCGCGCTCCAGGCTCGAAAGCCGCTCGGCGAGGCGAAGGTCATTCTCCGCGAGGCCGCCGATTTTGCTGTCGAGCCCGGCCGTGTAGGAGCCGGCCCAATAGATCTGACCGGCCATGGCCACCGCGAGCCCGCACACAGCCCAGAAGGGCGCGCGCCGCGGCAGGGTGACGATGCCGTCGGGCGCGTCGGCCGAAGCCTGGAGCGTGTCGGACATCGGATCAGGCTTTCAGCAGGCGGGCCGCGCCGGCTCGCGCCAGCGTGGAGAGCGGCGAGGAGACGAAGAACGCCGTCAGGATCGTGGCCTCGATTGCCACGTACTCGGTCGGCAGCGGCTCGATGGGCCAGCCGAGGGCGAAGGTCTTCGAGAGGCAGATCGCCCCGAAGTGGACGGCCGGCGGGATGCCGATGCCGTAAATCAGCCCCTTGAAGGCCGGCGCGATCGCCGCCTTCGCTTGGTTGGCCGCCATCTCACCCTGGACGACCTGCACCGCGACGTCGCGCTGGGTGTTCTGGCCGTTCTCCAACCCCTTGAGGATAGGTTGAAGCACCGCGTTGCCGAACACCTTGATCAGGCCGGAGCCCACGGTACCGAGGAGGCTTCCGATCGGGTTGGTGAAGAAGCCGAGTAGGCTCATCACCGCGGCTCCCGCGCCGGCAGGGCGGCGAGCTTCGTCGCGTAGGCGCGAGCGGCGAGGCGGGCGACAGCAAGGAAGGTCGCCACCTTGGCGCCCGGCAGCCATTCCGGCAGCAGCGGCGCTAGGTCGATGCCCGGCATGGCGTCGAGCACGTCCGGCAGCGCCATGATGCCGGCGAGCAGGTAAACGCGCCAGCCTGAGGCCGCGCGCCAGCAGCGGCGCAGGCCGAGGCGGGCCCGCGCGAGGAGGGAACGGCGTGCCATGGTCAGGCCTTCCGGAACGAGGCGTGGATCAGGTCGTAGAGACCGGCGAGGCCCGAGCGGACCGCGCCGCCTGTCGCCTGGACCCCGGAACGAAGTAGCCCGCCGGTGGGGGCGGGCTCGTTAGGAGGGGAGCTTAGGAGGGGAGCTTGCGGGCTGGATACTGTCGGGATCACCGAGTGCCCGGCCGCACGCAGCGCATCGATCATGGAGCCGCATTGGCCCGCGATCAGCTCGTCCTTGTCGGTGCCGTTGATGATGCGGCGGGCTCCGACGGGATCGTACCGCCCGCCGCCGAAATAGTCGGCGAGCTTCTTGCCAGTGAACCAGCCCTCGACCATGCCGTAGAAGAGGATTGCCGCCGCCACATCGAGGCACATGGCGAGTTTCGGCGACTTCACCAGGTCCTCGTCGGCCCTCAGGTAGCCGAGCTGCCGGAGGCGGGCGGTCGCCTTGGCGTAGTTCGTCTCCCAGGTGAGTTGCACGAAGCCGCGGCCCCAGAAGCCGGTCGGCCCGTAGCTCTTTCCTTTGCCCCGGCCGTATTCCTCGATCGGCTGCATGGTGCGCGCCGTCTCGTGGAAGGTGGTCGCCAGCGCGTACCCGAGCGACGTGGTGCCGAGCAGGGACGGCGCGGCGTCGAAGATCGCATCCATGCCGGCGACCTGCGAGGCCGTCAGGCGCCCGCCGAACAGGGATGCGCGCACGGCCGCATAGAAGGCGGCGCGGTTCAGGCTCGCGGCCATCATGGTCTCCAGATTGTGGGGGTGAGGGATCGAAACTGCGCGTGCGCGCCACGCGAGAAGATTGGAGAGCGCTATCGGCGCGGCCGGTACGTCCCGAACAGCCGGTCCCATGCTGTGGTGACGACGCCGAAGTTCACCTCGTCGCCGCGGTGGTGCATCGCGTGGCGGATCTTCAGCCCATAGAGCGGGTGCCCCGGCGCGACCCGCCAGTGGTGCACGGCGTGGTGGGCCGCGATGTAGGCCAGATACCCGAGGGCGAGGCCCGCGAGCACGCCGGCCGGCAGCAGCAGGAACAGCGCGCCGAACACGAGGAGCGAGTGCCAGGACGTGACGCCCGTGCGGCCCGAGGGCTTGGCGTGGTGCTCGTCGTGGCCCGCCTTGAACAGCGGCAGGCGATGGAACAGCACGCGGTGGATCACGTACTCGGCCAGCGTCCATGCGACGAGGCCGAGCAGGATGCCCGGCAGCGTGGCGCCGCCGAACAGGATCAGCGCCAGCGCGAGCGCCGGCATCGACACGAAGTCGGCATAGTAGGCGAGGCGGGACATCGGCGCTCCTGGCGCTGTGCGGGTCAGAGGGGCTGAAGAGCGACGCGGCAGGTGCCGCAGCCGATCGCCCGGGCGGCGCCGCGGGCGAGGTCGATGGAGCGGTCGGCGATGAACGGGCCGCGATCGTTGATGCGCACCACGACGGAGCGGCCGCTCGCCGTGTTCGTGACCCGCACGTGCGTGCCGAACCGCAGGCTCCGGTGCGCGGCGGTGAACGCGTTCTGGTCGAACCGCTCGCCGTTGGCCGTCAGCCGTCCGTGAAAGCCGGGCCCGTACCACGATGCGATTTCGGCGCGGGCCGGCGTCACGCTGAGCACGAGGCAAGCGAGAGCGGCCCGCACCGCGAGGGGTTGCAGGAGCATGTCGGATCCAGGCATGAAAAAGCCGCCCGAAGGCGGCCGGGTTGGTGAGGATACGGACCGGGCGCTACCAGCTCGACAGTGCCGCACGCTTCCACGTGTTCTTCGCCACACAGCGGTATTCGAAGCTCTGATCCCAAGCCCGCTGACCGGGCTCGCAGGGCGCGCGAGGATGGGGGAAGGCTCGGCGCCACCTCCCTGACGCTGGCGAAGGTCGCTCGCTTCGCATCTCCTCGCCCAGGTCAGGCCCGGCCAAGATAGCGACGAATGCCGCCCGCATCAGCAGCGCGTGACGATCCCACCGACAACTTGGAAGTCCTGCGTGGGTGGGCCGTTGCATGACACGCCTGCGACGCCTGAGGCAAAGTAAGCGCCTGTCGAGACGTTGCCGCTCGCGGTCAACGTGCCGTTCATCGACAGATTGCCGTTCGCATCGATACGAGCGACTGCGCTGGATTGGTCCGGGCCGGTGTGGAACATCCAAGCGTTGAGAGCACTACTTTGGCTCATGCACATGAATGTGCCGTTGTAGCAAACTGCCTGTCCAGACTTGAAGTAAGCGGCGAACGGCATGGCATCTGCCGTGAAGTCCAAGCCAACCTTGTGATTGCCGGTCGCTTGCACGATAGCCCGGGCGCTGTCGTTCATTAGAAAATCAGCGTCTTGGACCTGAGAGCCGTTGTCGTTATCTTGAAAGAACAGCCCATAGTGGGCCATCGAGCTTGTTCCAGCCCAAGCGCCGGGAGTGGAGTTGTTGCCGATGGGTCGATCAGCGGTGCAGGTGGAACCATCGGTGCAGTCGACGCGAAAGCGCTGGCCGCCGTAATCGATGCGGTTGATCTTGTGGTCAAACTTTGTGCGCCCGCCGGTACCAGAGACGAATGTGAAAGTGTTGCCAGAAGTCGTCACCGTCCCTGAATAGGGGTAAGTGATTGGGTTTCCGAAATAATGGAATGCTAGGTTCGGATACGGATTGATACCGCCGTAGAAAAACCATGCAGACGTACAGTTGAAAGACTGACCCGCCGGCGGCTGTCCGCCAACGATACATTCGCCGTTGAAATTGCTATGGTCCATTTCGATCCCGTAGGTTTGGACCTGCTTGGACCCGCTACCGATCACGGTATCAATGTTCAGACCCCAATAGGTCGGAGGCCTTTCTCCGTTCGGGCCTGGATGCTGATGCCCCGAAATCAGCATGCCCGTAGCGTTGGGGGATAGCTCGTCGGATGGATGGGCCTCGGAAACGGAGCCGCCTACCACGTCCATGTTGATGAACGAGCCGCTGACCTGCTGCTGCACCCCTCCATCGGCGCGGCCGTTGACGAGGTGATACGCGCCGCCACGCGTGAACGGAGTGCCGGCGCTCGGGTCAGGCGGGTAGGTGTGATTACTTGATGTGGTGCCGCGAGTTGCAAAGATTGGGATAGCGCCAGAGCTTCCGGCCTGCCACGTACCGAAGCAGTCCGGGATCCAGGTAGATGTGTAGTCGCCGGTCCATTTGCCGGCCGTACTATCGATGCAGCCCGCAGGAAGGGTCGTCTTCACCGACCCGCTGAACACCGGGCTCGCCAGCGGCGCCCGATCCGCCATGAGGCGCGCCAGCGTACCCGAGGCGGCCGACGTGGTCGGCGTGACGTTGATGCCGGAGCCCTCGCCCTTCCAGCGGATCGTTTTGGCGGTGCCGTCAACGCAGCCGAGCGAGACCATCGTCGCACCGGTCCGCTCCCGCACCGCGAGTTCCGGGCACGCGCCGCTGTTCTGGAGGCCGAATTCGGGCAGCGTGAAGGTTTGGGCCGAGGCCGACGAGACGGCTGGACCGAGAGTGGCGATTGCCAGCGCCAAGGCGAGTCGCATGGAGCGGATCATGTTAAAAGCCTTCACTTCGGCTGGAGCGCGGCGGAGAGGAGCAGGTCGGACACCTGCACGAGGCTCAAATTTAGCGTCTCCTTCACGAAAGTGAGGAGCGCGCAGTCCGGGGAGATGAACGCCGTGGTGCGATATGCCCGGTTGATGGGATTGCCCGGGTCGGACGACACCGCATCCTGGATGATCGCAGTCGCGCCCGGGCGAAGCGCCTCAAGAGCCGCGAAGAACTGGTTTGCGGTCACCTGTCCGTCGCTGAGACCGCCGCCCACGACATCGAGGGTCACCGCCAATCCCTGACGGCCGAGCTTCACCGTGCCGGTGGGCGACCGGACATCGATCGGGAACGTCGGGCGGATCGGATAGCTCGGCATGGCGGGGTCTCCTCAGGCGAATTCGACCGGCTCGCAGAAGACCTCTTCCGTCTCCGGGCCGATGGTGACGAAGACCCGCGCGTCGTAGAGGCCGGGCGGCACGTCGAGCAGCGAACCGGCGGGGAACACGGCCTCGACCAAGCCGGGGCTCGAGACGACGAGCGTGCCGGACGCGAGCGAAGCCGCGAGCACCGGGGCCGGCTCCCGCCCGTCCCAGCAGCCGCGATGCGGGGCACGCGGCGTCACCTCGAGTGCAACCTCGGAGCAGGTCGAGAAGTCGATCAGGCCAGCGTCCGTGATGTCGAGCCGACCGCGCTCGTCACCGCCGCGGAAGACGTGCCGGAAACGCCATTGCCCGCGCCGGGAGACCGCGCCGAGCGTGTTCATGAAGGACGGCATCGGTCGTCAACTTTCTTGTCTCGCATGGCGAGGGAAGTAGAATGTCCTCACTTAGCGAGGTACATCGTGCGCCCGACCAAACCTCTACCGTCGAAGGACGCTTTGCTCGAAGTCTTTTCTTACGATCCGGCGTCAGGAAGGCTTTTTCGAAGGCGTTCCAGGCAAGGTGGCGCGAACCTTGTTGAAGTAGCCACCGCCCAGAAAAGCACTCCGTATCGGCACGTTGCCTTCAGGAACAGAAACTACCTTTTGTACCGCTTGGTGTGGGTCATCATCCATGGAACGCCGCCCGCCGGTGAGGTGGACCACATCGATGGCGACCCTCTCAACAACCGCCCGGAGAACCTGCGTTTGGCCACTTCCGGCCAAAACAACCACAACCGCAGGCTATCTGAGCGCAACAAGTCCGGCGTCAAAGGCGTGATCTGGGTCGAGAGGCACAAGCGTTGGCGCGGCCTTGTCGTGCATAAGGGACATCAACATTTCGTTGGAAACTTTACAGAGCTCAGGGCCGCCGAAGCTGCTGTCATCGCCAAGAGACAGGAGCTTCACGGCGACTTCGCTAGGCATGAATAGCTAAAGTTTTAGATAGAAGGTGCCGAGCCGGGTCGGCGGGAGGTTCGACACCGGCAATCCGCCGCCGGGGTTCGGCTGCGAGACGCTGAAGGTCTTCGCGTTCGGCGCTGCCGTCAGATCGTTCTTGAGGCCCTGCTGCAGGTTCGTCACCGGCGAGGCGCCGGTCGAGGCAGTGATCGAGGCCGTCGCGAGGGTCTCGTGCGTGATGTATGTGTGTGCCGGGTAATCGACGATCACCGAGCCGCCGGGCAGTACCGCCGGCAGGTTCTTGTTCGACAGCCCCGTGAAGGCGTCGCCGCCGATCTGGCCGGGCATCTGCGCATCACCGAGGGCCGAGAACCGCGCACCCGACACGGTCCCCGTCGATCCGGCTGCGGCAGGCTGCGAGAGCGTGATCGTCGTGCCGTTGATGTCCGTGATCGTCGTGCCGGCCGAGATCCCGTTTGCAATCACCGTCATGCCGATGGCGAGACGCGCGGAGTTGAAGACTGTCGCCGTGGTCGAGCCGGCGCTGAGCGTGAGGTCCGTGATCGTCTGGAACCGCCCGGCCGGGCTCGAACCCATGTCGTCGAGGCCGCCCTGCAGCAATCCCTGCATCGTCGGGATGACGATCTGCTTGCCAGCCGAGAAGTCGCTCGACGCCGAGGTGCCGCGCCCGCCGACAACCGAGGCCACCGTATCGGGAAAGGTGTTCCAGAGGTAGGAGAAGGCAGCCGAGGCGGATGCCGAGGCCAGTTCCGTCGCGCCCGATCCCGCGCCGCCGAGCGTGCGGCCGTTCATCCGCACCCAGCCGGGCATGATCCCGGCGTCCATGCGCCACTTCACATCGCCGGTCGCGGCGATCGCGGTCAGATCGACGGTGCCGCTCCCGCCGCCACCATCCGCTGTCGGGGGCACGTAGCCGAGGCCGTCGTCGAACCAGAGAAGGTTGCCGTAAGGGCCGGTCACCTGTTCGGCGTAGAGCGCGGACGGCAGGTAGATGCGCGGGAATCGGCCGGTTCCATCCGCCTTCACCGGCTGGGCGAGCGGCTTCGTCAACGCGGCATCCGAATAGACCGCGAGCGGCGTGATCGTGCCGGCCTTGAAGAAGGCGACGCTCGGCACGAGCAGGGGGCGGCCCGACGCATCGAGGATCTGCTGTCGCGACTTCGGCCACGACTCAGCGGCTGACGCGAGCGAGATCAGGCCGAGCACGAGCGCGAGCCCGGCGGCGAGTGATTTGTGCATGTGGGGAAGCCTGAAACGACGAAGCCCCGCACGGGGGCGGGGCTTGGTCAGGGCCAGCGCGTAGGGCGCGGCACAGTGATCAAATCGCGGGTTTTGCCCGACGGGTCAAGGGGCGATGACTGGCGGTAGTGTCTCAGTTTGAAATCTGAACGCGTCCGAGTCCGCTCCGCGCTCCTCTCCCGTACCCTCGCGCGATCCCTCGCGCTGGCGTATGCTTGGCGCCAAGCAGGAGCAAAAGATGCCGCAACAGTTCCCGGTGTGTACATGGTGTGGCCAGCAGCTTGGGCTTGGCGTTGTCCCCTGTTCGGATGCGAGCGAGACCGACAGGAGGACAATTAGCGCGACCACAACAAACCAGACTTGCAAGCGCGAACTCAAGAAGCGGGGCTACTAGAATGCCCACCGGACCCAAGGGCATGGCCGCTGGTGTGTCGGATCGGTTGTGGAGCGTGGAGGATATCGCTGCTCTGGTCGAGGCAGCTGCGCCGAAGCCGGGAAAGCGTGGGCCGTATCGGAGACGGGCCGATGAAGCTGAATTTAGATGATCCAGAAAATGCTTTTCTGAAAGAGGTTGCAGACGAGCTTAAGGTGCTCGCTGAGGCTTTCTCAGACCGATCTGTGGCAGAAGATGCACGAAAGGCGCAAGACTTATCAATAATAGCTTCTATGTTAACTATTTTATATCAGGCCGGACTCATTACAATATCAAAAGTCCAAGGTGCCGGTCTTGAAGGCTCAGTAAGCAACCAAAGCACAAAGTTTATTGCTTTATTTTTATGCCTGACCGCATTTTTCTTCACGGCTCGATACTATTTGTATTATTATAATGACTCCGCCTTAACAAAAATGAAACAACTGGTTGCCGGTCTTAGGATGAACACTTTAAATAGAGAATTGATGAACGCAATTTCCGACGATAAACTTGGTGATATGGATAAACGTCGCGCAGGGGCAGCGCACGCAACGCTTGCTGACCTAACAAGCCATCTCAAGTGGGGCCGCCGGGGCCGCGGCGCTGTTGATCTAATATTTCCAGCCGCGCTGTGGATCGCTGCTGCAGGCCTTGTCATCTGGGGGCCACAAATTTCAAACTGAGACACCACCTGACTGGCGGCGCGGTAGGAGCGTGCTACCGCGCCGGCATGTCGCGCCGCCTCCTCCGCTTCTCGACCAATCCATGAGCCAAGCCGAGAAGCGCCTCGAAGCGATGCGCCGCAACCCGGTCGGCGATTGGACCATCGCGGATGTGGAGGCGGTCTGCCGCGCGTTCGGCATCGCTTGCCACCCGCCGGCCCGAGGCTCACATTACGACGTGTCGCATCCGAGCCAGCCCGAGATCCTGACGGTGCCGTTCAAGCGGCCCATCCGCCCCGTCTACATCAGGAAGCTCGTCGCCTTCGTGGATCGCGTCAGGGAAGAGACCGATGTTCGTCCGTGACTATTTCGTCGAACTGCACTGGTTGCCCAAATCGGAGGGCGGCGGCTGGCATGTGACCGTGCCGGACCTGCCCGGCTGCATGTCCGATGGCGATACGGTCGAGCAGGCGATGGAGAACGTCGAGGACGCCATCAGCTGCTGGATCGCGGCGGCGGAGCGGTTGGGGCGGGACGTGCCGGGTCCGGCCGCGGTGCACGAGCGGCGGGCGTAGGCGGTGCGGTCGGTCTCCCACCAAGACGTCTTCGCCATCGTCGCGATGCTGCTGTTCGCCCTTGGGATGGGCGTGCTGTGGATCGCGTTGCGCGGATTCGGCGACGACTTCGGGATGGGCTTCGCTGTTGGTGGGATATTCGTCGGCGCCCTCGTGTTCGTGGCTACTGGTTGGCGATCCGGGGCGCCGCGCTGAAGATGCTGATCGCCAGCGGCTCGACAGTCTGCTGAGCCGGTAGCGCCAGCGGCGAGACAGGGACGCTGCCGCCGCTGCGCACGAGGTCACCGAGGTGCTGGATCTGACGGGTGACGCCGCGCTCCGCGATCTTCTTCGCCGCAAGTCCGGCAACCGGGAGCGCTGCCATCGCCGGGTTGGCGACTGTTCCGCTGAGGCCGAGCAAGGCTGTGAGGGCTCCGTTGGTCGGCGAGAACTTCCCCATCAGGCGAAGGGCGTTCTGGACCGACGAGCCGCGCACGATCGCCGACATGGCCGCCTTCTCGGCATCGGTGAAGCCGGCGCGCCGTTTCGGGCTGTCGAGGATGGCCCGGATGTTCTGCCGGATCGCGTTCTCGGTGTTGCCGCCGGCCCCGCTCGTGGCAGCGCGGTTCTCGCCGCGCCCGACAGCATCCTCAATCACCTCGGCCTTGCGCGCCCGGCTCCAGAGGCCGCGCGCCTCGGTCAGGGCGTCAGCGGCGGTTGCGGCGTCGCCTGAGATCAGATCGCCCTGCTTCAGGCCGCCGACGAAGTCGTCAAGCTTGTCGATCATGAGCGAGGCGATCCGCTTCTCGTCGGGCTCGATCGACTTCGCGGCCCCGCCGAGGATGCGGCGCAGCAGCTCGACGTCCTTCAGGGTCGGAGCGGTGCCTACCGCCTCCTCCAGGCGCCCGACGGCCGCCGTCGCCTTCGGGTGGATGGTCCGATCAATGCCCGCCGCCTTCGCGGCTTGGGCGATGTCGTCCACCGCCGCCGCGAAAGAGGGCTGGGCGATCTGCACGCCGGCCCCGTCGGCGCGCTGATACGCGGCGCGGGCGGCATCCTTTAGTTCATCGACGGTGGGGACCGCAGCAGCCGGCTTGATTTTCGACGCGACTGAGGCCGCGACCTTGCCGGCGGCGGCGCCGAGCACGGGGGCAGCGAGGCCGCCGACGGCACCGAAGCCTGCCCCCTTCGCGGTTGCCTCCAGATCCCCACCGCTCCGCGCCGCCCCATCGGCCGCCCCGAGCGCGCCGTTGGTCACCATGGAGGTCGCGGCCCGCACCGGCAAGGACGCGGCCGAGATGCCGAACGCGGCGGGCGCGGCAGCGACCAGCGGTGCGGTGCCGAGGACGGCGCCCGCGATCTCGCTGCCGGTGGTGACGTGCGGGTGCGCCTCGGCCGTCGCCTTCGAGTTCGCCTGCACCTGCTCCAGCGTGTCGGCGTAAGACGTCTCGTTGCGCATCGCGCCGATGCCGGCCGCCGCGCGCTCTGCGCCGGACACGATGGCCGGGCCGACGACGGGGATGCCGTTGAGGGCGCCACGCAGGGCTGCGGCGGTCGTTCCGGCATCCTGGCCCTTGGGCGCATCGCCGATCTCGGGCGGCACGGTCCCGTCCGCGAGCGCCATCGGGTGGTGCGCAGGAGGCGGCGCCGGTTCGGCGGCCGGTGCGGCCTTCGCGGGGGCGTCAGCCGTGACCCGGAACGCCGACCACGGGTCGTCGGACGGGGCCGGCGCGGCAGTGGGAGCAGCGTCGGGACTCGCCGCCGGCTTGACGCGAAACGCGGCCCAAACATCCTCGGCCATCAGGGCACCCTTCCTTCCGAGCCATCGGGAAGGATCAGGCGCGTCCCGCTCGGGAAGCGCTTCACGATGTCTTCCGGCTTCATGGAGGGCGTCACCTTCACCGGCAGAGAGGGCGGCGAGCCGGAGGCGCGCGGCGCGTCCTTGCCCTCTGCCTTATAGAACGTCCCACCCTTCAGATCCTCAGCACGCCGCTGGTTGAACTCGAGGCGGCGCTGCGCAAGCGCGATGCCACGGTCGAAGATCTTCTGGCGCACCGCGTCGGGCTGCGAGGCCGAGCCCTGGATCTGGAGCAGGATCTTGCGCTCGCCCTCGGTCGGGTTGCCGCCGAAGATCGCCTTCAACTGCCCGAGCGCGTTGGAGGAGACGATGTTCTCCATCTCCTGCGTCGCCTCGCCAGCCTCGCTGCCGACCAAGCTCGTCGCGTAGCCGCGGATGCCGGCAGTCGGCCCCACATAGGCTTTCGGGGAGATCGCCTTGGCTTGGTTCAGTGCCTCGATCGCGTTCTGCGCCGAGAGCACCGATTCCTCCGCCTCCATGATCGCCTTCTTGTCGGTCGCCGAAAGCTCCTGATCGCGGCCGATCTTGCTGGTGAGCACGTAGCTCTCGAACTTCGGAGTGCCGGGTTCCAGTCCGAGCCGCTTCGCCTCCTGCTCGCGGGCGGCGACCTGATCGCGGACCTTGTCGCCCTCATCCCGCTCTGCCCGCGGCGCGGTGTAGATCGGCTGGCGCGTCACCGGGTCCAGCACGGTCGTTCCAGCTGGGACGTTCAAGAGCTTCGAGCTGTCCTTGTCGGGCGCCGTGTACAGCACCTCACCGGTAGCCGTGTCGACGAGATTGTTGCCGACGGTCGCAGTGTTGCGCTTGGCCTGCCCGATGGGGAGGATTCGGCCGTCCCGGGTGTTCACCCAAGCACTCTGCCCGTTGACCTCCTTCAGGTCCCAACCGGCGTCCTGTCCCTTGAGCAACTGCCCGAAGATCTGCCCGGCCATGGCGCGGGTGCTCGGGTTGCGCCACGCGGCGTTGAGCGCGGTCTGAAGCTCCGGCGTCATGCGGGTGGCGGCGCCGGCCGGGAAGCCGGGGAAGGCCTGCGACGGCGCGGCGGCCGCGTCGCCACCCTGAGGCACCACGAAGCCCGCAGGCTTCGCGCTGGCCGCGGGGATATTGGCTGCGTCGGGTTCGGCCGAGGCGGCCTGTGCCGGGGCTTCCGTGGCCGCGCCGCCGAGGCGGGCGAGATACTCGCGCGTTGAGCCGAGGCGGGCCGCGAACTCGCCGCCCGGACGGTTGTAGCCCGCGAACTTCCACGCCCGCGCCATCAGTTGGTTGGCTTCCTCCGGGCTCTTGGCGTTCTGGAGGGCCAGGGTCAGTTCGGGGCTTTCCGTGAGGGCGAAGCTCGCCTGCGCCGCGACGGGATCCTTGGCCCCGGCCGTCAGACGCCGCATGTTGGCGAAGCGGTCGCCGCGCCATGACAGGATGCCGCCCGAGGTGCCGGGCTGTCCGCTCTCGCTCGGATCGGACCACGACCCGGTGATATTGCCGGGCTTGTACCCGCTCTCGCGACCGGCATAGGCCGCCATGGCGGCGAGGCCGTAGGGGTTCGTCAGGCCGCCGGACTTCAGGGCGTCGACGAAGCGGGTCTCGATCTCGCCGCCGTTGCCAGGGACGCGCATCGGGGCGCCACCGCCGCCCGCGAACGAGGGGACGGCCGCAGGTGTGCCGGAGGGCGCCGACGGGGTCACGGCACCGCCAGCGGGCACGCCCAGGCCAGCCGCAGTCGCCGGCACTGCCGCACCGCCGCCCTTGTAGGCGTTCATCAGGTTCGAGATCAGCGTCGGCGCCTCGTCCTCCTGCGCCTGCTTGCGGGCATCGGAATAGGCGCCGCCGAAGGCATCGCCGAGGCCCGACACCATCTGGAAGACGGTCGCACCGTTCATCGCGTCACCCGAAAATCGAGAAGGCAGAGGACATGTTGCTGCCGATGTTACTCAGCGCGGCCGGGTTGCCCGACATGGCGCCAATGCCCTTCGCGAGCAGGTTCGCGCCGCCCATCAGAGCGCCGAACCGGTTCTCGGCCGCCTGCTGCCCGGCCATGAGGCCCTGCTGACCGACGGTGGAGAGCCCCTTGGCCGTGTCGGTCGAGACGCCGGCCTTGGCCACGCCGGTCTGGAAGCCGACGTTGCCGAGGCCGGTTTCCGCGCCCGCCTGCCCCGAGACGGCGGTCGCCCGCTTCGTGTCGAGGTTCGCGAGGTTGGCGAGCCAGTTGTTGAAGTCCTGGCTGGCGAGCCCGGAGGCGAACTTCATCGCGTCGGTATCGGCGTTGCCCGAGGCGAGCGTGCCGTTGACGGCCCGGGCGCGGGCGAGCGCCTGGAGCCCCTGGTCCATGTTGAAGGTGTAGCCGGTGCCGGTCGTGTAGGCGGAGCGCGCTGCGCTCGAAGCGTCGGCGCCGTTCACGCCGAGCGCATCCTGATAGAGCTTGGCGCCGCCCCGGTACTCGTCGGCGAGGTTGCCGAAGAGGCCCGAGGCCTTGCCGTACTGATCCTTGGCGAAGCCGAGCCCCTGATCAAGGGCGTCCTTCGCCTCGTTCTCGCCCTGCTGGAGCTGCTGCGCACCCCAGATCGCGGCCTCACGGCCGGCCCTGCCGGAAAAGATGCTGGCCATGGATCAGGCCTCCAGTTTGGCGATGCGGTCTTCGAGCGCCGCCACGTAGGCGAGCAGTTCGGAGAGGAACCGGAACCACTCGCGCGGCAACGGCAGCGAGGCGGCGTTCGGAAGGGTAGGCTTGGTGAGGGTGGGCTTGGTGCTCATTCGGTGCGGGCCTCGACTGCCATCGCGCCCCCAAGCAGGGCGCAGTAAACCGGATCGGACACGTCCACGCGCCAGATCCGGCCCTGTGGCCCCGTCATGCCGGTGCGCAGGAGGTTGATGCGGGTGCGGCTCTCGCCCAGGCGCCCGAGTGGTCGGGAGAGCGGATTGCCCCAGGTCCGCCCGCCGTCGTCCGACCACGAGATCAGGACGCGGGGATCGGAGACCGTCGGATCAGCGGAGAGACCGCCGACGCCGAGGGCGAAGTCGAAATCCGCCCGCGGGATCGCGAGGCGGGCCGGGAAGCCCTGCGCCGGCAGGCTCTCGACGCGGAAGCGCAGCGGATCGCCGTCCTCGCCGAAGGCGCTCTCCGTCACCTCGAGCAGGCCGGTGCCGACCGTGTCGCCGACGAGCCAGCGCCCAAAGGCCTTCACGCTCTGCGAGGCCCGCCAGCGCGCCGACTGATGGCTGGCGCGCTCGTGCCACTGCTGCGTGGTCAGGTCGTAGACCCAGGTGCGCCCCGGCATCGAGACCGCCCAGAAGGCGTGTCCGGCCACGAGGTGCACCGAGGCCTCGATCGCCTTCGGATCGGCCTTCGCCGCCGCGGCGAGATCGCGCTCGACGTCGTGGTTCGAGATCCGCGCGGGGCTGTAGCCGCTGAGTTGGTAGACAACTGAATCGTCGCCCACCCAGATCAGTTCGTTCGACCAGCCTTCCTCGTGACCGGCGACCGCCCATGGGCCGATCAGTCCGCGCGGAATACCGGTCACCCGAGCGAGCGGGAAGCCGTTGGCCTGCGATTGCCCGCCATAGACGCCGATTCCCGACGGACCGAACAGGAACAGTTCGTCGCGGAAGGCGATGCCGCGCAGCAGGCCACCGGGCCGTGCCTGCTCCGTCGTTTTGTCGTTGGTGTTGAAGGTCAGGCCGTTGATGCCGGTCGCGTAGCAGTCGCCGTTGCCGGCGGTGAAGAACAGGATGCCGAACAGCTCGCAGACCGAGTTCGGCGCCGGCAGGCCAGAGGGCGTCTGGAGCGGCTGCGGCGCGCCGTCGAGCGGGAGCCGGTAGGCCCCGAGTTCCGTCACCGCGACCGCGTCTGGGTTCGGCTGGCGGTTGTTGCGGGCGATGGTGATCCGCTCCGAACCCGGCAGCGGGCCTGCCGTCACGACTGTGCGATCCTCGGAGATCCGCACGAGAGCGTTCTGGTAGGCCGCGAACACGACGGGGCCGACCTGACGAGAGCCGCGCGGGCCCGAGACACCGACATCGACGAACCGAGACAGCCCAGGCGCCCGCCGCACCGAGACCGGCGCGCGGGCGCCGTCCCCGAGCTTCTCGGCGAACGCGTTGATCAGGCGGCCGGCGCCCTCCGCATCCGAGAGACCCGGGCGGCTCGACAGAGGCCATGCGATGGCGGGCAAGGGTCTACTCCGCTACCGATCGTGCGGCGGTGATGATCGCGGCGAGTTGCGCGTCCGTGAGGCTGAGCGTCGTCTTCACGAACTGCGCGAGTGCGCCGGCCTGCGTCACGAACGTGGTGTGATTGAAGGCGATGTTGGTGGCGTCGCCTCGGTCGGAGGGAACGGCATCGGTGACCGTCGCGACACGGCCCGCGCCGGAGTTCTCCAAGGCGCGGAAGAACTGCCCGCGGGTCGGCGCGTAGAACTTCGCGGCCGTGATCGCCGCATCCCGGAGCGCAACGGACCCAAAGGCAGGCTGGAACACGACGGCATCGATGGCGACGTACTGAGCCGTCGATGCTTCGGACAGGACGAACCCTAATCGAACATAGGCGCACGTTGTCGGAGGAGTGACCGGCAGGCCGACTTCGCTCCACCCTGCGCTGACGGGACCGTTGTTCAACCGAGTATCGACGGAGAGCAGCGCGTCCGTCTTGTCGTAGTAGCGAGCCTGAACACTGAAGCCGGCCGTGGTCGTGCCAGCCATCGGCGCCACGAAAAATGTGAGCCCGTGCGCGATGGAGGGCGTGACATCCATGCGCGGCCCCAGAGCCGCAACCGCGCTGCTTGTGGTCGCCGTCGCCTTGGTGAGCAGGAGCGACGTCTTTCCGGCATACGCGGCGGCCGTGTAGGCCGAGATCCCACTACCGGCGCCGACTGCATTCAGCAGCGTCCAGCCGACCGGTACGCCGCCCGCCACTTCCTCCATGTCCCCGTTGGGGCAGAGGTTCGCGGCCATGGATCCAATGTCGAGCTTCGACGGGCGAACCTTATTGTTTGCATCGCCGAGGACGCGCGCGGCGATCGCATCCGGCACGCTCTGCTGCGCTCCACCCGTCGGCGTGACGGTCATCGCGCCCGCGTCGCAGGCGATCTGATCCGTGGCCGCGATCTCGCGGAAGCCGCCGAGAACACTGGCGAGCGCCTTCCGGAGGGCCATTCAACGTCTCCGGTGAGCTTGCGAGCGACGAGGATCAGGCGAGGCCGACGAACGGGCCGGGCTGGACGTCGAGGGAGGTCGCGGTGATCGCCTTGCCGGCGTACTGCAACGTCTGCCCGGCCGCGCTGGGCGGGGTCGCCGTGAACGCGCCGGCCGTGGTGCCGAGGTAGTAATCGGTGCCCGGCGTGAGGCCCGTGAGGCCCGTGTTCAGACCGTTCCGGTAGACCGTCGCAGAGGCGCCGGAAGCCACCGCCGCAATCACGAACCCGTCGAGTTTCTTGCCGCCCGAGGCGGTCGCGCCGTCGGCGTTGCGCGCGTTCGTGGCGCCAGCATTCGCCCAGAGGTTCACCGCAGCTCCCGCCGCTAGGGCCTCACTCGCGGGGACGGTGACGACGTCGGCGCCGATACCGGCCGGAAACAGCGAAATGTCGAGCAGACCGGAGACGTTGGTCGAGACGATCTTCTCGCCGTTGCCGGCGCCGCCGAGCACGGTCGCGACCACCTCCTGAAATCCACCTGCAAGCTTCTGCAGGAAGCGGGGGGCTGCCATGGTCTACTCCTCGGTTCTCATGACGATGCGGATCATCCCGCGATCTTGATGGGCGGAAGGATTCCGACGATGAGCCGGGTCGGAGCGTCGGAGAGGCCGACCTGCTGAAGGAAGCCGCTCGTCGGTTCTTGCTGGGTCAGCAGCCCATCCGGACCGAGTAGCACCGGGCCGGGGCTCCACGACCAGGACGGTTCGGTCACGGGACCGGCGGCGACGTAGGTGCCGAGCGCGCCTGCCGCGGCCGCACCGGTCGAGATGCCGACCAAGGCGCCGAAGTGTGAGGGATCGGAGGCCGAGGCGAGCGCGACACCGCCAGCGACGGCCCGGATGCCGCGATGCCCGCTGATGGGCTCGACCGCCGGCGCCGTCAGATCCTCGACCGGGCCACCGCTGGCGCCGCTGAGATCGAACGTCTCGTAAGCGCCGCCGCCGGAGCCAACGAGGAGCACCTTGTCGGGGAAGACGACGAGCGGCTCACCCTCGGCAAGGGAATCCATGCCGGTGGTCGGCGGCCGGTAGCCGGGGCCGAACGCTCGCGCCAACTTCGGGCTGCGGATCTTCTCCTCCAGCGTGCGCGCCATGGATCAGCCCCGCCGGCCGCCGTCGACCGTGACGTCGAGATCGATGTCGTCGGGCGGCGTGATGGGCCGACCGCGGCTGTTGATCGGCAACGAGCCGCCGCGACGGCCCCAGAACTGTTCCAGGCGCATCGGCGGACGGGCGTCGTAGACCCGATACGCGAGCTTCAGGTCGGTGCGGGCTTGCTCGGCGGCGGCGCGGATCTCGCCGGCACGGGTGCCGCCGATCCCAAACGGCACCATGGCCCGTTCAGCGACGATGTCCGCAAGCGGCAAGTAAGCCGCGTCGTCGATCTCGTCGCCGTTGAGCTTGGCAACCCCGTCGTCGAGCAGCTTCGCGCAGACGGGGTCAATCAGGTCGTCGACCTCGGCGCGGTCCTCATCGCTCGGCGACTGGCCAGCGGCGAGCACGCCGAGGTTCTTGAGAACCCGCGCGATCAGATCCTCGCGGGTCTTCATGTCAGCGGCCCTTCGCGGCGGTGGCGGGCTTCGGCTTGGTGGCCTCGTCGAGGTCGGCCTTCACCTGCGCGAGCTCGGCGGCGAGAGCCTCCGCCGCGGCCTTGGCCTCGTTGCGCTCGGCGACCGACACGCGGCCATCCTCGTGCGCCCTGGCGAGCGCGGCCTGCAGGTCGGACATCGCGGCCGAGGCGCCGTCGAGCGCCTTCTCGGCGGAGTCGATCTCGGCGACGAGGGTCGCGTTCTCCGCCATGCCGGCCTCGATCACGCCCTTCAGGCGGTCGATCTCGGCGAGGGCGTTCGCCAGCGCGTCGGGATCAACAGCGGCGAGCTCACCCTCGATGCGGAAGCCGGACACGGCATCGGCAACGGCGGGGACATAGGTACGACCCTGAAGGGCGGCGGAGAGCGCATCGGCGGTGGCGAGCGCCGGATCGGTAATGCAGGCCGGGGAGTCGTGCCAGCCGTCCGGCAGGCCCTCGCCGGGCGCGAGGTCGAAGATCTGGGCGGCGCCGTCGGGCTTGTAGCCCCAGGTCGGGTTGGTGGTGCTCATGAACGCCTCGTGTGAATGGCGGGGCGCTCACGGGCCCCAGAACGACGAAGGGCGCCACGAGGGCGCCCTTTCGTCTTCAGCGGTGAAGAGCCGGGATCAGCCGGCGAGACGGACGGCCAGGTCCGGGTAGATCGCTTCCCAGCCGAACAGGATGTCGGCGCGGACGATCTCCTGATCGGTGTCGATGCTCCAGTCCTTCGTGATGCGGACCGAGAGGCCCTCGGCATCCTCACGAGCCTTCCAGGCGCAGCCGTCGGGCATCTCGATCGGGATGGTGACGAGGGCCAGGGCGTTCTTGTGGAAGCAGAGGTTCTGCGTGAACACCTGGTTGGCCGTACCGAGCACGGTGATCGGAGCCGAGTCCGCCGGAGCCGCCGAAACGGTCTGGTACGGGCCGGACGTGATGATCGCCGGGCTGATGGTCACGATCGCGTTGCCGGAGCCGTCCGAGTTCACGACCGCCTGCCGCACGACGAACTGCTGCAGGTAGGGCAGCACGTTCTTGCCCGTGCCGGCCTCGCCCGGAACCGGGTTGACCGCGAACACGCCGCCGATGGTGAAGACGTCGCCCTCACGCAGCACGCCAGCCGAGGAGGCCGTGAAGCCCTTCATGCTGAGCTGCTGCACGCCGGTCTTCATCACGTCACGGTAGGACGAGACCTGACCTGCGCCGTTGACGAGCGGGGTGCCCGCCTTGGTGCCGACGATGTGGCTCTTGATGTTCACCGACTCGTGGGTGTTGAAGCCCGCGAGGTTCCCGATCTCACCGGTGCGCCACGCGTCGGCCGCCTGCTGCGGCATGTTCAGGGTGGTCAGGGTGCCGGCGATCTTGTGGAACGCCTCGGAGGTCAGGGCTGCGCGACGGTCGCTCTTCGGAACGGCCATCTCGGTCATGCGCTGCGCGACGGCGCCGAGCGAGCCGTAGTTCGAGGGCACCGTGCCGGGGGTGCCGACCACGTTCCAGACCTTGCGGTAGAGCCCAGCGCCGTAGGTGTCGACGGTCTGGGCCAGCGTCAGCATCGCCGGCTTGATGTAGCGCTCGGAGTAGTCGTCGATCGACAGCGTGAGGTCCTGCGTGGAGAAGCCCCACGAGACGTGCTTGCGCTGATCGATCTTGATCGAGGTGCTGCCCTCCTCGACGTCTTGATTGACGCGTGCCGCACCATCGGTGGTCTGGAACTTCACCGGCTTGCGGATGGTGACGGTGTCACCGACCTTGGCGAACTCCTTCTTGTACTCGCGGTGGGCGAGCTTGCCAAAGACGAGCTGGTTCTTGAGCTGCATCAGCGCCTCTTTGGCGATGACGTTCGGAGTGAGCAGCGGGGGATTGGCCACGGGTATGATCCTTCAGGTCCGAGGGTGTGAGAGGGTCAGCCCTTCGCCTTCGCGCGCCACTTCTCGTACTCGGCGAAGGACATCTTCGACGGGTCCGGGCCGGGCGCGGCCGCGCCGGTGACCGGCTTGGCGGGCGAGGGGGCTGCGGTTGCGGTCTTGGGTTTCGCCAGGGTCAGGCGTGCTTCGAGCCGGCCGACGGTCTTGGCCGCCTCGCGCTCGCTCATCCCGTTGAGTTTGGTCAGCTCGGCGGGGTTCTTGGCGAGGTAGTAGGCGAGCAGGGCACCCTTCTCGCTCTCGACGATCAGTTCGGTGACGTAACGCTTCACCTCACGGCCCTTGGCTTCGTTGAGCGCCTGATCGAAGTCCGGGATCTTGCCCCGGGTCTCGTCGAGACGCTCCTGAAAGGCCTCGAACGCGGCCTCACGCTGGGCGACCTGCGTGGCGTTCTGCCGGCGGGAGACATCAGCCTCACGGTCGGCGTGGCGCTGCTCGGCGACGGCGAGCTTCACGTCGTAGCGACGCTGCGCGCGGTCGAATTCCGCCCAGTCCTTGAAGTCCTCCTCCTTCGGAGCCGGCCCGATCTCCTTCTCGATGGCGGCAGCGCGATCCTCGCCGGCAGCCGGAGCCGCGCTGCGAGCCGATGCGAGCTCGTCTTCGAGCCGGGCGATCCGGTCCTGCATCCGGCGGTAGCCGGACTTCTTCTTCGGGCGATCCTCCTCGCCTTCCTCCTCGTCGTCACCCTTCGCGGGCTCCGGCTTCGGCTTGGCGGCGGATTCGCCCTCTTCTTCCCCTGGCGTTGCGGCGCCCGTCTCGATCTCGGCCGGCTGGCCTTCGATCGTCGCGGCCGTCGCGTCCGAGGCTTCGCTACCTGCCGCCAGCGTCTCCGCCGGCGCGCCCAGCACGATCAGATCCTCGTCCGTCATGTGTCGTTGGTCCATGAAAAAACCCGCCGCGCTGAGAGCGGGCGGGTTCGGTGCATCCTCGCGGCCTGGCAGCGGGTCCGCCGGCCTGCGGGATCGGAGAGGGCGCAATTCGCCCCACGGTGGGGCGCGCCGATCAGAATGGTTGGATTGCCGCTGACGGGGCCGTGCCCGCACGTCTCGCGACGGATAGTCTTTGGGGCTCTTTTGCCCGTCGGGTCAAGTGGGGAGGTCGTATTCTGCCCCTACCGCCCGACCTCAATGTCAAAACTCAACCAGCTTGACCGTGTGGGAACCCGACCCGATACGTCTGGATAGCGGGCCTCGAACAAGCGTACTAGAGAGATACGACTCAAGATAAGCACCTGACCTGCGCCGTCAGCAATCTGTGCCTTGAGGATGTATTATGAAGCTTGGTTACTCCCTGCTCCTTGCCTTACTCATCTGCGGGCTAAGCACCAATGAATTGAGTTCTCAGGCGTCATCTCGCGCCTACAACGAACAATATTTCGCTGATTATGCAAACATATTGAAGATTTCGATTTCCAGAAAACTCAACAATGCGCGGTATATTTCCGTTTCAGGCGGAACTGTCACGCTGTCATTTACGATTGAGAGAAGCGGTAGAGTCATCAATTCTTCGCTTCTGCAGTCCTCAGGCGATCCTCACATAGACCGGGCAGCGATGGAAGTGTTTAGCAAGGGAGCACAATTCCCTCCATTTCCTGAGAAAATGAATATGTCCTCGCTCAAGATATCGTTTCCGGTACGCTTACCTCCACACTGATGCTCGCGGGGCTCTAATCGTCTTCTGTCTTTGGCACCCGTAGAGCGATCCATTCCGAACGACGCCACGAAAGGCCGCTTTGGGTGGGAAGCTGGCATTTCGTCAGGATGCTGTATGGGGCAGCATCGCCACCGGAAGCAGACGTTCGCGGGCTGAGTGTTACTGAACGTTCCAGGCGCCGGACAGGCAAGCTGCAGCAGATTGCACGGGTACAAGCGTGACGCCGGGCCAACCACTTGGGTGGGCAGCCAGCGGCCGGCGAGCCGCCGATGACGCAGCCTGGAACACCCCAAGCTGACCATCGTCCCGGTCCAACTGGAGCGTTAGGCAGAAACGCTGACCGTCGTGGCTGCTGTCAGGAGATACCTCATGCACAATCCTTGGACCATGAAGATGGAGCAGTTCGCCCGCTTCTCTCCTGAGCAGCGGCAGACGCTGGATGCGCTGATGACCGAGCGACGTCGGCAGAACGAACCAGGGGACGACATCATTCGCGAGGGAGACCACTCACCCGATTGCCATGTCGTGCTCTCGGGGCTCGCCTGCCGGTACAAGATCCTGCCCGATGGCAGACGTCAGATCATGGCCTTCCTGATCCCAGGTGACCTGTGCGATGCTGAGATCTTCATCTTGAAGGAAATGGACCACAGCGTCGGCGCGCTCACGCTGACCAAGACGGCGCTGATCGCAGGCAGCAGGATGAAGGAGTTGCTGCGCGAACCGAGCTGCATGGCCGAGGCGCTCTGGTGGGGCACCCTGACGGACCTCGGCGTCTTGCGTGAGCGCATTGTGGATCATGGTCGGCGCAACGCTTACGAGCGCATGGCCCACATCATCTACGAGATGCTGGTGCGCTATCGCGTCATCGGGGCTGCCAAGGATGATGCCTTCGAGTTCCCGATCACGCAATCAGACCTAGGCGACGCGACCGGCATGACGCCGGTTCACGCCAACCGCATGCTGCAGAAGCTGCGCAAGGAAGGGCTGATCAGCCTGAAGGGCAAGGTTCTCACCGTGCTCGACCCGAAGCGGCTGAAGCAGGTGGCAGGGTTTAACGCGAACTATTTGCATCTGGACCGCGCCCACGACCGGCAGGACGGGCTGGATCAGCGAGCGGGCGACTTGATCTAGCGCCATAGCTGTGACGCCTCGACAGCGGCCAGAGAAATCCCGCATGTCACGCTACCTTTTCTCCGTGCGAGTGGACAGCACCCTCATCCCTGACGAGCCTGGATGAAGCGCATGCTCTGGCGCTCAGCAATCTAACAGAACCATCGTCGGACCCGCCGGCAGAGGGCGGTGGTCGGTGCCTCATGGAGGTGCACGTCGCCGAAGCCGATGACAGCCTGCTGCTCCAGTTTCGCCTTACCTTCGAGGCTGTGCATGACACATAGTTCGGCGCAGATCAGGCCGAAAGCGCAAGCAAAAGCGTGAGAGCATACACGATCAAGAGAATAGGGATCACCTCGCCAACCGCGATGACGCCTGGGCGGTCCGGATTAGGAGGTCCCATCCTGCTCATGACTGGAGCGCCACGAACAGGTGATAGCCAGCGATAGCAGCACTTGCCTGCGCGGCTTTCAGATTGAGATCCATCGGTGCCTGAGCAGGTTCAGCGACGACGCCGCTGAAGAGCCACGTCTCACCGTCGAGGAAGCCAGGAACGATCTGGTCTTGCCGGATCGCACAGCGCAGGTTCGTATCCTGCCGGCTCATGAAGAGGAGATAGGGGCAGGATAGCCGGCCTTGTCGTTTCACGGGACTGCTCCTGATGCGAGCCCCATGAGACACGAGTAGACGCTCTCGTCATTTCTCTAGATTAAGAGTGCGTTAAATCAGACTTACATCAGCCCTGAAGGTATGATGCCCGACACAACGCGAAGAGCAGCTCCGGCGCTGCTCTCCGGATCACGGGTGCATCTCCGGGGCGACAATTCGCGTTTATTTCAGCTTTTCTAATCTCGGTTAGAACCTGCGGGTCCGTTTTTGTTACTCACCGTTCATCGCCTGCCGGTCGATCCGGGCGCAGGCGCTTGGGAGACAGCGTGTGCTCTTGCCCCGAACGGGAGCAGAGTCGTGTCTCAGCCTCAACAATCGACTGTTCGCAACCGCCTGCTGAAGGCGCTCACGCCGAGCGATTTCGCTCTGCTCCAGCCGCACCTGGAGCTGATCGCGACCGAGCTGCGCCAGCCGCTGATCAAGCCCAACGAGCCGGTCAAACAGCTGTACTTCCCCGAGGTCGGCTTTTCCTCGATCACGACGCAAGGCTCAGGTGGCAAGGTCGAGATCGGCATCATCGGACGCGAGGGGCTGGTCGGCGCCATACCGCTGCTGCTGGGCTCCGACCGCACCCCGCACGACCATTTCATCCAGAGCCCGGGCGAGATGCTGGCCATCAGTTCCCAAGCGTTCTGTGGAGCGGTCGGTCAGAGCGCCAGCCTGCACAAGCTCCTGCTGCGCTTCACCCAGGTGCAGTACGTGCAGACCGCCCAGACCGCCTTCGTGAACGCGAGCTACCAGATCGAGGTGCGCCTCGCGCGCTGGCTGCTGATGTG
>Ga0268290_100083_pt1 | contig 35022 bp, 32 predicted proteins | sample MetspRMADM_FD_191346 | JGI IMG/M metagenome (GOLD analysis project Ga0268290, IMG submission 191346) | Soil microbial communities from San-Diego area, Southern California, United States - Methylocaldum sp. RMAD-M | ecosystem: Environmental > Terrestrial > Soil > Desert | place: USA: California... | reverse complement strand
GCCATTACTACGGCACCATCGACGGTACGCCGCTCTTCGTGATGCTGGCGGCGCAGTACTACGAGGTGACGGGTGACCTCGGCACGATCCGGGCGATCTGGCCGCAGCTCAAGCTGGCGCTGGAATGGATCGATCAATACGGCGACCGCGACGGCGACGGCTTCGTCGAATATGCCCGCGAGACCGAGCAGGGCCTGGCCAACCAGGGCTGGAAGGACAGCCACGATTCGATCTTCCACGCCGACGGCGCGATGGCCAAGGGGCCGATCGCGCTGTGCGAGGTGCAGGGCTACGTCTACGCGGCGAAGCGCGGTGCCGCCCGTCTCGCGAGCCTTCTCGGCGAGGACGACCTTTCGGTCCGCTTGTCGGGGCAGGCCAACACGTTGCGCGAAAACTTCGACCGGGCGTTCTGGTGCGAGGAGATCGGCACCTACGCGCTGGCCCTCGACGGCGCCAAGCGGCAATGCGCCGTGCGTTCCTCCAACACCGGCCATGCCCTGTTCACCGACATCGCCCTGCCGGAGCGGGCCCCGCGCGTCGCGGCGCAGCTTCTGTCCAATGACGGCTTCAACGGCTGGGGCATCCGCACCGTCGCCAAGGGCGAGGCGCGCTACAACCCGATGTCCTACCACAATGGCTCGATCTGGCCGCACGACAACGCGATCTGCGCCCTCGGGCTCGCCCGCTACGGCCTCAAGGAGGAGGCGGCGCAGGTGTTCGAGGGGATGTTCGATACGAGCCTGTACTACGACCAGAAGCGCCTGCCGGAGCTGTTCTGCGGCTTCATGCGGCGGCGTCAGCGCGGACCCGTGAGCTACCCCGTGGCCTGCTCGCCGCAGGCCTGGGCGGCGGCGGCCCCCTTCGCCTTCCTCGCGGCCTGCCTCGGGCTCGAACTCGATCACGCCCGTAACCGCATCCGCTTCCGCACCCCGATCCTGCCGCGCTTCCTCGACGCGGTGGAACTGTTCAACCTCAAGCTCGGCGACTCACGGGCGGATATCCGCCTGCATCGCCACGGCGGCGATGTGACCGTGGCGGTGACGCGGCGCGTGGGCGACGTGCAGATCTCGATGCTGAAGTAGGTCTTTTACGAGCGGCCGAGCGGCCTCGCACGAAAACGAAAAATGCGCCGCCCCCGCAAGGGAGCAGCGCATTCGCAGACGAGCCTTTTCCGCGGGACGGCGGAACTGTCGGAACGTGTCAGCGCGGCGCCAGGATCATGATCATCTGACGGCCTTCGAGCATCGGCTCGCTCTCGACCTTGGCGATCTCCTGGGTCTCCTGCTTCACACGCTCCAAGAGCCGGAGGCCGATATCCTGGTGGGCGATCTCGCGACCGCGGAAGCGCAGGGTGACCTTGACCTTGTCGCCTTCCTCGAAGAACCGCTGCACGGCCTTCATCTTCACTTCGTAATCGTGCTTGTCGATGCCGGGGCGGAGCTTGATCTCCTTCACCTCGACCGTCTTCTGCCTCTTGCGGGCCTCGTTCTGCTTCTTCTGTTCGTTGAAGCGGAAGCGCCCGTAATCGAGGAACTTGCAGACGGGAGGGACCGAATTCGGCGCGATTTCGACGAGGTCGAGGCCGACCTCCTCAGCCATGGCCAGCGCGTCGAAGAAGGGCACGACACCCCGATTCTGCCCGTCCTGGTCGATGAGCTGGACGTCGCGAACGCCGCGGATGTCCCGGTTTGCGCGCGGCCCGTCCTTCTGCGGGGCCGGCATGGCTCTCATTGGTCTGCGAATGGCTCAGTTCTCCTGTATCAACGACAAAACGGCAGCCTGAGAGCCACCGCGTCTGGCGAGCCCCGGCCACCGATTGATCCGGCTCGGCCGGACGGCACTAACTTGGCAAATCTTCTTGCCGAGTCAACTCATGGGACTGATTTCGGTTCACCCTGTCACGTTTTCGCCCGGTTCAGAAGATCCGCGTAGACGTTGAGGGTGCCCTCGATCATTCGATCAAGCGAGAAATTCGCCTCGACATGGGCTTGGGCCCGCCGTGCAAGGGCGTCGCGGGCGCTGGCACCCAGCGACAGCGCGTCCTTCAGGGCCTCGGCGAGTGCCACGGCATCGCCCGGCGGAACCCGCCAGCCGGTGCGCTGGCCGGGCTCGACATCGGGGGGCGCCAGCACCGTCTCGGGCACGGCGCCGAGATCGGAGACGACCACGGGGATGCCGAGCGCCTGCGCCTCCACCGCCGAGCGGCCGAAGGCCTCGGGCTCCACCGAGGGCACCGCGACGACGGAGGCCGCGCGGAAGGCCGCCGGCATGTCGGTGCAGTGGCCGACCCGTCGCACGATGCCCGCCAGGTTGCGTGCCTCGATCAGGGCGTCGAGTTCGCGCTCGTAGGCCGTGCGTCCCTGCGGATCGCCCGCGAGCACGACGGCGAAGTCGGTGAGACCGAGGTCGCGCATACGAGCGGCCGCCTCGATCAGCACGCGCTGGCCCTTCCACGCGGTGAGGCGGGCCGCGAGCAGCACGATCCGCTCGTGCGGCGCCACGTTCCAGGCCCGGCGCAGGCTCTCGACCCGCGCGGCCGAAACCGCGGAGGGCGTGAACGCCGCGAGATCCGTGCCGCGATGGATCACGCTGATCCGGCTCCCGGCCTGGTCGGGGTGGGTCCGGCGGATCAGGTCGGCGGTGTAGTGCGAGTTGGCGATCACGACGTCGCCCCGCGCCATTACCGAATTGTAGAGGATCTTGACGCTGGTCCGGCCCGAATAGCTACCGTGATAGGTCGTCACGAAAGGAAGCTTCAGCCGCCGCGCCGCGCCCAGCGCCACCCAGGCCGGAGCGCGGGAGCGGGCGTGCAGGATCTGCACGTTCTCCCGGCGGCAGAGCCGGGCGAGGCGCTCAACATTGAGCGCCATGGCGAGGGGGTTCTTGGTATTGGCCGGGAACGGCACCCAGATCCCGCCCTTGGCCTGCAGCTCGCCGACGAGCCGTCCGCCCTCCGTGGCCACGAGCGGCCGCGCGCCGGCCTCTGCCAGCGCCGCCGCCACATCGACGGTGGTGCGTTCGGCGCCCCCCGCCTCCAGCGCCGGGATGATCTGCAGAACCGTGACCCCCGCCAGCGGGGAGGCCTCGGACAACTGCACCGGGCCGCCGGACGGGCTGCCCCCGTTCATCGCGTCACCCGAGGCGGGACGGTCGCTTGGAAGTGGGTCATCGGGTAAGGATCGTCCCCGCGGCTTTACGGTTCGGTAAACGAAGCGTCGTCGGCTTGTTTCAGAATCACAGGATTTCCGCGCCCGTGTCCCAGCTCGTGTCCCAGCCCGTGCCCCATCCGCAAACCTCATTGGGCGCGATGCCCGTCGTGACACTCGATGTCGGGGGGGCGTCTCCGCGCCGGCTGGCAGTGCGGATCCGGGAGGGTGAGGGACCGCCCGTGGTCTGGCTCGGCGGCTTCCGCTCCGACATGCGGGCGACGAAGGCCGCTGCCCTCGACGCCTGGGCCGCGCAAAGCGGCCGGCGCATGGTGCGGTTCGACTATTCCGGGCACGGCGAGTCGGAGGGGCGCTTCGAGGACGGCACGATCTCCGACTGGCTGGCCGATGCCTGTGCCGTCATCGACCGTCACGCGAACGAGCAGCCGATCCTCGTCGGCTCGTCGATGGGCGGCTGGATCGCCTGCCTCGTCGCCCGCGAGCGAGCGCGGCGCAGGGTGCGGGTCGGTGGGATGGTGCTGATCGCGCCCGCTCTCGACTTCACCGAGGCGCTGATGTGGGACGTCTTCCCGCCGGAGGTCCGGCAGGCCCTGGAGCAAGATGGCGTGTGGTATCGAGAGACGCCCTATGCCCCGAAGCCGGACCCGATCTGCATGGCGCTGATCGAGGACGGGCGGCGCCACCTGATGCTGGACGCCCCCCTGGAGCCGGGCTGCCCGGTCCACATCCTCCAGGGCATGGCCGATCCGGACGTGCCCTATGCCCATGCCCTGCGGATTCTGGAGCGGTTGCCCGCACAGGGATCGCGGCTGACGCTGATCAAGGATGGCGACCACCGCCTGTCGCGGCCCGAGGATATCGACCTCCTCGTGCGCACGGTCGCGGCGATGGCCTGAGGCGCTCCCCGCCCTCCGGCGGGGATGCGCTGGCCTTTCGTTTTTGCATCGTCTTCTTCCGAAAGCCGGTGGCCGCCTTTCGGGACGACGTTTTAGTGCAGGCTCACCGGGTAGAGCTGGTGGGCCATGGCGTTCGCCACGGCAACCTCGCGGGAATCGGTGAGCAGGATCGGCGCGCCGCTCGCCGAGAGCAGTGCGAACAGGTCGAGGCCGGGGCTCATCTCGGGAGCCTGTGGGAACAGGCTGCGCACCTCGTCCGAGCGGATCGGGCGGACATAGGCGATGTGCCCCTCGCCCAGCGCGGCGAACTCCGCCGGATCGATGGCCGGCGTGGCGGTCGTGTCGATGGTCAGATCGGTCGTCGTGACGTTGGTCATGAATGCCCTCCTTCCGAGGCAGAGCGTTGAAGCGGATATGGTCCCGCGTATCGGCGGCGACAAATCCGGGTTGGTATCGAGGTCCGGGCGATGGACCGGTGCGGTCTGCGCCGCATCGACGCGGTGATGTTCACATCGCGTCGGCGTTGCGCCGACCGGGGCCTGCGTCAGCGACCCGTGTCACGGATCCTTGTCATGGATCCTTGGCGGCGATCGCGATCTTGCGCACGATCCGTTCCGGCTCCGGACGCGCGAGATCGATCGACAGCAGGCCGTTCGACAGTTCCGCCCCCAGCACCTCCATACCGTCGACGAGGAGGAAGGCCCGCTGGAACTGCCGCGCCGCGATGCCGCGGTGCAAGAACTGGCGGGACTTGTCATCGACCTGCCGCCCGCGCACGACCAGTTGGTTCTCCTCCAAGGAGACGTCGAGCTGATCCTGCGTAAAGCCGGCGACCGCGAGCGTGATGCGCAAGCGTTCGGGCTCGCGCTCGCTGCGGCTGATGCGTTCGATGTTGTAGGGCGGGTACCCGTCGCTCGCGGCCTTCGAGACCCGATCGAGGGCCTGCTCGATCTCGTCGAAGCCGAGCAGGAACGGATATCCGAACGGGGACGGCCGCGTCATCGTCACTCAAACCTCCGGCAAGGCCCTGGGGATCGAAAGACGTCGAGCCCGTGGCGGCACCCTGCGGTGTCGAGCCCGCCTTTCGGCAGCGCTCTTGACACGGGATATGGAAAGCGGAGGCACATCGATCAAGGGTTGCTGCAACCGGCGGCAGGGGCGGTCAGCCTACGATCGTGCAACTCGCGACCATCCCGACATGCGCGAGCCGGCTCCGGACAGGGGCGGGATAAAGCGGCAATCTAAACCGGGATAAATGGGCAGATTCGGAAGCCGCGACCAGCTTCCGCTAATAGTTTGGAATTACTCTTAAATTCTTGGCAAACCTTGATCATCCCCCTGCTTGTCGGATAGGCACGCCGGAAACGTTACACGGTGCTGCGGGGGGCACCGGGCGTGACCTTTGCTGTATCCGCAAATCGCCGCGTAGCCGGGGAGTAGGTCGCGGTGATCGAAGCCCCAGGACAGCGCCTGCCAGCGCTGTCGAAACCTAGGGTGAGGAAACCCGGGCAGAATGGACCTCGGCGGGACGGCGGCAGTCCTTCCGCCATCGGGTCAAGCGGCTGCTCCGGATCCGCCGGAGCGCCGCGAGATTGGGGAGATGAGATCGTCGTGATTCAAGGAGGCTGGGGTATGGGGCGCGCAATGCTGGCATGCAGCGGGATCGGGGAGCGCCTTCGCGTGGGCTTCGTCCTGTTCGCGGCCCTGACCGCCTCGATGACGGCCGCGACGTCCGGCGCGGCTGCGCAAGACGTAAGCCCTGCGGCCAAGTCGGAGGCCCCGTCCCTGAAGATCGAACTGAACCGTCTTGAGCCCGCAGGTGATGCCTGCCGCACCTACATGCTCGTGGACAACAGCCGCGGCCCCGCGCTGAAGTCGCTCAAGGTCGATCTGTTCGCCTTCGACACCGAGGGTGTCGCCCAGAAGCGCCTCGCCGTCGAACTGGGACCGGTCCAGGAGAAGAAGACCGTGGTCCGGCTCTTCGACTTCGCCGGCCTCGCCTGCCCGAAGGTCGGCCGCCTGCTGCTCAACGACGTGCTCGCCTGCGAGGGCGGCGACGCCACCCGCGAGACCTGCCTGGAGCGGATCGAGCCCACCAGCAAGACATCGGCCGCCTTCGATCGCTGAGGCGGAACGCGTCCGTTCCACCGGCTCAGCCGGGCCGGACGGACGACCATTGGAGCCACGAGGAGTCACACATGGATCCGACGTCCGTGCCCGCCGAGGCGGTCGCTACAGCCCACGACATGTCGTTCATCGGCCTGTTCCTTCAGGCCGACCCGATCGTCAAAAGCGTGATGATTCTGCTCGTGGTGGCCTCGCTCGCCTGCTGGACCGTGGTGTTCGAGAAGATCGTGCGGCTCTCCGCCGCCAAGCGGCAGGCCAAGGCCTTCGAGGCGATGGTGCGCTCGGAAGGCACCATCGATACGGGGCAGAAGGGCATCGCCGGCCACGTGGTCAAGGCCGGGCTCGACGCGTGGCGCGACCAGGATTCCAGCGAGAGCCGGGCCGAGCGCCGCGAGCGGATCGAGCGCGCGATGAAGGGCGCCCTCGCTATCGAGGTGAAGCGTCTTCAGGCCGGCCTGCCGCTGCTGGCGACCTCGGGCTCCACCGCTCCCTTCGTCGGCCTGTTCGGCACCGTCTGGGGCATCATGAACTCGTTCTCGTCGATCGCGAAGAGCCAGGATACCAGCCTAGCGGTGGTGGCCCCCGGTATCGCCGAGGCGCTGTTCGCCACCGCCATCGGCCTCGTCGTCGCGATCCCGGCGGTGATGGCCTACAACAAGCTCTCCGGCGACGTCGCCCGCATCCAGTCGGGCTTCGTCTCCTGCATCGCGGTGCTCGGCAACCGTCTCGCCCGCGACCGTGGGCCCCACGCCCGCGCCGCCGCGGCCGAGTAGGTCTTTAACGCGCAACACCCCGAAACCCTCGACGCGACGCCCGCCCGTTCCGGCGGGCCGCCGCCGACGCCCGGGAGGGCGAAAGCATGGCCATGGGAACCGTTCGTTCGGCGAGTGACGACGAGGACGGCCTCGACGCGACGCCGATGTCCGAAATCAACGTCACGCCGATGGTCGACGTGATGCTGGTGCTGCTGATCATCTTCATGGTCGCGGCGCCGCTGATGACGACGGGCGTGCCGGTGCAGTTGCCGAAGACGACCGCCGCCAAGGTGGCGCAGTCGCAGAAGCCGCTCGAAGTCTCCATCGATAAGGACGGCAATCCGTTCATCGCCAAGGACGGCTTCACGTCGGAGACGATCCTGCCGAGGCTGAAGCAGCTCAAGGCGGAGAACCCGGATCAGGTCGTGCTCGTGCGCGGCGACCGGGACGTGCCCTACGGCAAGATCATGGAGGTGATGGGCCTCGTCGGCCAGGCGGGCTTCACCAAGGTCTCGCTGATCGCCCAGTCGGGTGGCGGCGCGCCGGCCGCAGGGGCCGCCCGTTAAGCCGATGGCCGCTCCCAAGCCAGCCCCGAGGGCCGCTCCCATGCCGCCGATGCCGGCTCCGATGCCTGCCCCCCTGCCCGCTCATACCGGTCACGGGCTTCCCTCGGGTCCTTCCGAGGGAGGTGGCCAGGGCCGTCTCGCGGCCGCCTTCGCCCTGGCCCTGGCCCTGCACGCCGCGGGGCTGATCGGCATCACCTATCTGCACCTGACGCCGCCCTCTCCCGCGGGTGATCAGGAGATCACGATCGATCTCGCGCCGCAGATGATGGAGGCCGAAACCCAGGCGCCCGCCGAGATGGCGCAGTCCGAGGCGATCCCCGAGGAGGCCAAGCCCGAGGGAGAGCCCGAGACGGCCCAGCCGGTCGAGACGCCGCAGGAGGTGCCGCCTCCGCCCCCTCCGGAGATGACGCAGGTCGCACCGGAGGAGGTGCAGCCGCCCCCGCCCACCGAGATGACGCAGGTGATGCCGGAGGAGGTCCAGCCGCCGCCTCCGCCGCCGGAGGCCGTCACGGAGGTGCCGCCCGACACGCCGCCCCCGCCGCCGGAGGAGCAGCACATCATCACGTCCGAGGCGCAGGAGGCCGAGCCGCTGGCTCCGCCCCCGCCTGTGGCCGCGAAGCCCGAGCCGCCCAAGCCCGATCCCAAGATCGAGGAGCGCCGCAAGGCCGCGCTGGAGAAGAAGCGCGAGGCCGAGCGCGAGGCGCGCCGCCAGGAGGTCTTGGAGAAGAAGCGCGAGGAGGCGCAGAAGGAAGCGCGGATCAAGGCGGCCAAGGCGAAGGCCGAGCGCGACGCCGCCCGGCGCGCACAGGCCGCGCAAGCCGGCAATGCGCAGCGTAACTCCGCCGCCACTTCGCGCCAGAGCGCGACGGGTGCGGCCGCCTCGGCCAGCGACCCCAATGCCATGGCCGCCTGGAAGGGCTCCATCGCCGCAACGATCCGCGGCCGGATGAACCGCGAGGCTGCGGCTGGAACCAGCGGCGGCGTGGCCACCGTGCGCTTCACCGTGAGCCGCTCCGGCGCGGTGAGCGGCGCGGCCGTGGTCGGCAGCAGCGGGGTCGGCGCCATCGACGGCGCCGCGCTCGCGGCGGTGCGCGGCAGCCTTCCGCCCGCCCCTGCCGGGGTCACGCAGCCGAGCCTCGCCGTCACCGTGCCGCTGCGCTTCAGCCCGGGGCGCTGATCCCGAGGCCGAAGGCCGGCACCGTTCTCCGATCCGCCGCGTTGTCCCGCTCACAGCGGACGGCGCGGCGGATGACGGTCTTCTTCACGAGCGATACGCATTTCGGCGATCCGCGGATCCTGCGGATCGACCGGCGCCCCTTCCCCGATCTTCCGACGCACGATGCGGCGTTGGTCGAGGCCTGGAATGCGGTCGTCGGCCCGGAGGACACTGTCTGGCATCTCGGCGACTTCGCCCTCGGTCCGCTGCCGGAACGTATCGTGGCCCTGCTCGACACGCTTCACGGCCGCAAGCACCTCATCGTCGGCAACAATGACGGCCCCGCCACCCTGTCGGCATCCGGTTGGGCCTCGGTGGCGCATTACGCCGAGACCGAGGTCGAGGGCCGCCGGCTCGTGCTGTGTCACTACGCCTTCCGGACTTGGAACGGTCTCGGCCGGGGCACGATCAACCTGCACGGCCATTCCCACGGCCGGCTCAAGCCGATCCCGCGCCAATACGATGTCGGTGTCGATGCGCAGGGCCTGCATCCGGTCACCCTCGACCAGATCCTCGTTTCCCGCCGAGGCCGTGGCGGGCAAGGTCTCGACCGAGAGGATGCCGCCGGGGCGCAGGGGCGTTCGATGAAGTCCGAAGCGGCCGAAGCTTCCGCCAAGAAACGGCGCAGATCCGGTCAACGGCTTTCGGAACCATCGGCTTAGCGTCACCGTTCAAAAGACCGACACGGACGGCGATGCAACGGCGGCGGCAGTGACGACACTGTGAGGCCCGCGTGTCGAGCGATCCTTAACCTTTCCATGACCTCGGTCGAACCAGCGTCGGTCTGCCCATGCGTCACCTCATGCGACACACCGCTCTCGCCTCCCTCGTCGGCGTCTCCCTCATCTCCTCCGCGCTCGCGGCGCCCGGCTGTATCGACGGCCGCCGCAAGATCCAAGAGGCCAGCGCCTTGCGCTATCAGGCCCGCCAAGAGGCGCGGCTCGGCAACCACGACCGGGTCTGCGACACGCTCGACGAGATAGGTGATCGCTACAACGAGGCGCAGGACGCGTTCGAGGATTGCGGGGCCGACATCGTCTCGATCGACCTGCGCAGCGAACTCCGATCCCTGCGCGTCGCCAAGCGCGTGAACCGCTGCGACTGATCGGGACTTAAACCCCGCTTCCGACCGACAAGACGTGACGCAACGCGGTGTTGCGAAAGCCGGAATCACCCCGGGGACGGGTGTGGTCCCGCACCGCGAAGCGTTGCCTTAAGGCGCAGATTCTCCGCAACGAAACCCTCGCCCCACGCCGGACGAAACCTCTCATCTGCCTCAGGACTCTGCCATGATCACCAGCGACAGCACCTTCCGTCAGCCCGCCGTCGAAATGCGGACCGGTCCGTCCTTCACCGCGGCTTTGTGCGGTTTCCTCGGCAGCACGGTCGCGACGACGATGGTGATGTTCCTGCTCAGCAGCGTCTGACACACCGCGACGGACGAAAGGCCCATCTCAGGGCGAGACGCTCACGGCGCGACCGACCACAGTCGGCTGCGGGAGAACAGCATCTCTGGTTTGCCGACGGGCATGGCGGCGGCCTTCGGGGCCGGGCATTGGGGTGTCGTCTCGGGGCGCGGTGGCGGTACGACTGCCGCCTGAGCGGGCGGTACCAGCCCCAGCCGCAACTGCACGGTCGGATGCCGCGCGGCGGTGATGGTGGCGACGCCGGCGATGATGCAGCCGGCCATCAATCCGAGGAAGAAGTTCGTCATCTGAAGCGGGTTCCGGACCCGGTGCGGCGCGGCTTGGCGACAAGGCCGGCCACGGCGAAGCACTCACTCCCTTTCGGGGCGCCAATGGGGCAGAACCTTTGCATACCCGCTTTTAACAAAGCGGATGCATGATTCGCCTGCGACCGGCCGAGGGCGGTGCAGGGAGAACTCCGATCATGCAGTATGCGGCCAATGCCTACGCGAAAGTCGCGCGCGTGGCGCTCTCGCCCCGGGAAGCCGAAGCCGCCGTTCTGCTGAAGGCTGCCGGCCGTCTCCAGGCGCTCGGGCCCAAGGCCGAGATGGGACCCGCTCTCAACGAGGCCCTGAACTTCAATCAGCGGGTCTGGACGATTCTGGCCTCCGCCGCGACCGAGCCGAGCAGCCCGCTCCCGCTCGAGGTGCGCAACGGCATGGCCCAACTCTCGGCCTATGTCTTCCACACGATCGTGGACACGATGATCGAACCGACGGCGGAGAAGATCGCGTCCCTGGTCTCGCTCAACAACCACATCGCCGCCGGTCTCCAGGGCGATGCCGGGCCGGGGGCGTAGGCATCCGGTTCGAGGCCTGTGCCGGGTTAGAGCATCGTCCCGAAAGGTGGCCACCGGCTTTCGGAAAAAGACGATGCAAAACAGGAGTCTAGAGCATCGTCCTGGATACGATATCCAGGACGATGCTCTAGCGGCTCTCACAAAACTCCCGCTGCACAGTCGCTTCCAGAGAGGGAAACGGTCGGTGGCCGGGAGTTTTGTGATACAGCTTCCGCTTGATCGCTTCGGGTTTGCCACTCCCCGTCATCGCGAGGCGGAGCCGAAGCGATCCAGTCCTCCCCATGGTCCGGAGAGGTCGCGCCCTGGACTGCTTCGGCTCCGCCTCGCAATGACGGGGGGCACCGAATCCATCAACCGGAAGCCGTATCAGGCGGTTTTGGCGAGGCGTTCGCCGGGGAACGGCGTCGTTTCCCGCGCATAGGCCCGCGCTTTGAGGATCACCTCGTCGGGAATCTGCATCACCACGTCGCCGGTCTGCGGATCGGTGACTCGGAAAACGAGGCTCTTGCTCTCCGCGTCGCGGATATAGGCCCGCCGTTCCGGCTCGGACGGCTTCGCTTCCGTGTTCTCGGGGCTCACCGCGACGGTGACCGCGGGGTCGAGCACGCGCGAGGTGGAAGCCTCGTTGCGATCGGTGTCCGCCACAGGGCGGACAAGGGTGACGGGGGTGGTCGAGACGGGCGGCGTCGAGGCCGCAGCCCTGATCGGGTCCATGGCTGCATTCCTTCGGGTTTCGGCGCGAGGCCGGACCTCAGAAGATTGCGCGCGTCGCTACCGGAGTCTTAAGGCTCGCCGCTTGTCCCCTGGGAACGGCCGCCAGCCTCACGGATCAGTTAAGATGGTCTGAAGGCTTTTCGCAAAATGCGCCGGCAAACCTGTTTTCCAAGGATGGTCGCCCCGTCGAGCGGCCATCCCGTTCTTGAACGCGTCGTTCAGTGTCTCTCACAAAACGCCTGCCGCGCCGCCGCGTCCGAAGGGGAGACGATCGGCGGCCGGGCGTTTCGTGAGGCCCTCTTACTCCGCCGCGTCGACGTAGAGCTTGCCGCCCTCCGCCAGAAACTCCTGCGACTTCGCCGCCATGCCGGCCTTCCGCTCCTCGTCGGAGAGGGGCTTGGCTTGGCCCAGCACCACGCCGGCCTCCTCCATGGCGAGCACGTCGGCGCGCAGATCCTGCGTGATCTTCATCGAGCAGAATTTCGGGCCGCACATCGAGCAGAAATGCGCGACCTTGTGCGCGTCCTTCGGCAGCGTCTCGTCGTGGAACGCACGCGCCGTGTCCGGATCGAGTGAGAGGTTGAACTGGTCCTCCCAGCGGAAGTCGAAACGGGCGCGGCTGAGGGCGTCGTCGCGCAGCTGCGCGGCCGGGTGGCCCTTGGCGAGGTCGGCGGCGTGCGCGGCGATCTTGTAGGTGATGACGCCGGTCTTCACGTCGTCGCGGTTCGGCAGGCCGAGATGTTCCTTCGGCGTGACGTAGCAGAGCATCGCCGTGCCGAACCAGCCGATCATCGCCGCGCCGATGCCCGACGTGATATGGTCGTAGCCCGGGGCGATGTCGGTGGTCAGCGGGCCGAGCGTGTAGAACGGCGCCTCGCCGCACTCGCGCAGCTGCTTCTCCATGTTGACCTTGATCTTGTGCATCGGCACGTGGCCGGGGCCCTCGATCATGACTTGGCAGCCCTTGTCCCAGGCGATCTTGGTGAGTTCGCCCAGGGTCTCCAGCTCAGCGAACTGGGCCGCGTCGTTGGCATCCGCGATCGAGCCCGGACGCAGGCCGTCGCCCAGCGAGAACGACACGTCGTAGGCCCGCATGATGTCGCAGATCTCGTCGAACCGCTCGTAGAGGAACGATTCGCGGTGCCCGGCGAGGCACCAGCGCGCCATGATCGAGCCGCCGCGGCTGACGATGCCGGTGGTGCGCCGTGCGGTGAGCGGCACGTGGGCGAGCCGCACGCCGGCATGGATCGTGAAGTAGTCGATGCCCTGCTCGGCCTGCTCGATCAGGGTGTCCTTGAAGACTTCCCAATCGAGTTTCAGCGGGTCGCCGCCGACCTTCTCCAGCGCTTGGTAGATCGGCACGGTGCCGATCGGCACGGGCGCGTTGCGCACGATCCACGAGCGGATGTTGTGGATGTTGCGCCCCGTCGAGAGATCCATGACCGTATCCGCGCCCCAGCGGATCGACCAGACCAGCTTCTCGACTTCCTCGGCAGCGGACGATGTCACCGCCGAGTTGCCGATATTGGCGTTGATCTTCACCAAAAAATTGCGGCCGATCGCCATCGGCTCGAGTTCGAGATGGTTGATGTTGGCCGGGATGATGGCGCGGCCCCGGGCCACCTCCTCGCGCACGAATTCCGGTGTGATGAAGGGCGGCACCGCCGCACCGAAATTCTGGCCGTCGGCGAGAGCGGCTTCCGCGCGCTCCAGCATCTGCTCGCGGCAGGCATTCTCGCGATGCGCGACGTAGATCATCTCCTCCGTGATGATCCCGGCGCGGGCGAACTCGTACTGCGTCACCATCTGGCCGGCTTCGGCTCGGCGGATCGTGCGCTCGGCGGGGCACGGGGCGACGAGCTTGTCGGCGGCCGCGAACCCGTTGTCCTCCGGTTTCACGTCACGGGGTTTGACCGCGGCGTAGCCGCGGCCGACGATCCAGGGCTCGCGCACCGGAGCCAGCCCCTTCTCGAGGTCGATGGCCGCATCCGTCTCGGTGTAGGGACCCGACGGATCGTAGACCCGCACGGCCTCCTCCTTCGGATCGGAGAGGGCGATCTCCCGGTAGGGCACGCGGATGTCGGGGCGGCCGGGGGCCTGCGCGTAGACTTTTCGTGAGCCCTGGACCGGGCCGGTGGTGACGCTGGCAGGGCTGCCGCTGGGGAGATCTTTGGGACGGACGGGTGCGTTCATCGCTGTCGCTCCTGAAGTGGGAGACGACCCGTGGTCCCGACGATGGTGCGGATGGCCGATGCTGCTTCGAGCAGCGGCCACTGGTTCCCGTCCCTCCGCCGGTACGAGCCGGATCAGGTTCAAGGGTCAGGGCGCCAGCCCACTCTCAGCCCCCTTTCGGGGCCCCCCTCGGAACGATTCCAGCCTCTGCCTCGGCGCGATCCTTGTCAATGCATCGCCACGACGGGCCGATTCGGAGGAAACATTTTTCCGTTTCGGAAGGGGACGGCTGTCACGGCAGGGGCGTCGCTCGAAGCGGCGTGAGCCGCTTCGCGGCGCGAAGAGCGCCGCGCGGAGCGGGCCTCGGCTTTTGCCGAGGCGTCGAGCGGAGCGGAAGCCTGAAGCCGTGGAGGCGGCCGCCGGCGATTGAGGCCGAGATGGAATCAGGGGGAGCGCTTCAAGCGGTCGCCCTGTGTCACGGCGCGAAAGCTTGACCCGGTCCTGCGGATCCGAGCCATGCTTTCGACGAAAAACTCACCAATTGCGGCAGGAACTCCCCTTTGGCGACCGCGAGCCGCGGCTTGGGTGTGGATGACGCCCGGTCGGCGGGTGGCCATGCGCCCGCCTTTTCGCGACACACGATGGCGATGAGCACGATCATCCCTTTCCGCCGCCCTGCCCCCGCGACACCGGCCCGCGCCGGTTGCGACGTGGCGGCCGTCGCGGGCGACCTTCTGGTCGTGCTGGATCAGCTCGAAGGGCTGGTGGCGCGGGCTGCCAACATGGACCGGCCGCGGATCGAGGTGGAGCGCAGCGTCCAGCACCTGCTCGACGCGATCAGCGCGGTCGAGCGTGCCTCGGATACGCTCGGCGAGGGCAGCAGCATCTCCGAGCCGGCCTGAAACGAGATTCAACGATCGCCATTCCGGGGCGCTGATCAGCGAACCCGGACCCGAAGGGGCGCGCCGGAGGCGTGCAATCCATGGCGGGCCTCGACGCGATGCATAGGCGGCGCATCACGGATGGATTCCGGGTTCCACTACGTGGCCCCGGAAGGACGGCCTTGAGGGATTGGAGAGCGTCCGTCAGAGCTCTGCCTTGGAACTCACGCCCCGACGTGCAGCACGCTCGCCATGATCGTCCCGTAATGGCACGCGGTCGCGGCGAGCACGAAACCGTGCCAGATCGCGTTCTGGAACGGCAGGCTCCGCCAGACGTGGAACACCACGCCCACCGAGTAGAGCAGGCCGCCGATCGCGAGGAATCCGAGGGCTGACGGGGTGAGTCCCGAGATCACCGATTCGTAAGCGAGCACGCCGCTCCAGCCCAGCATCAGGTAGAGCACGATCGAGACCCGGTCCCAGCGGCCGGGCATCAGGATCTTGATGGCGATGCCGGCGAGCGCCACCGTCCAGATCAGGGCGAGCAGGATCCAGGCGACGGGACCCGAGCCCACCAGCGCCACCACCGGCGTGTAGGTGCCGGCGATCATCAGGTAGATGAAGGCGTGGTCGAGGCGGCGCAGGATCCACTTGCGCGGGCTCACCGGCCACATGTTGTAGGCGGCCGATGCACCGAGCATGGCCAGCATCGCGGCGGCATAGACCAGCAGAGAGGCCCGCTCGATCCAACCGAGATGCGTCAAAGTGGCGGTGGCGACCAAGCAGATCGCGCCGAGAATCCCGAGAACGAGACCTGCGATGTGGACCGCACCATCCGCCCGCAATTCGCCGGGCGTGTAGTTCCAGGTCAACGCGATCGGGCGTCCGTCCTCGGCCAGAAACATCCTCTGCTCCTGTGTTGGCGAGGTATCCAATTCTATCGTGCGGCGAGTCGTTCCATCAGCGAACTACCGAGCGCGTCGTCTTCCACCGAAATTGCCGCTGCGACGACTGGCATCCATCGATTGCGCCGCAAGATAAGCCGAATTTTATGCTGCGCCGCGGTCGGCCGCGGTGCTGTTTTCCAGCATCAGGACAGATGGCGACGGTTTCGTGACCCTGCCCCGCGAGCGAGGCAGGTTTCACGCCAATCGGACGGGACGATGCGGAGGTGTCTCAGATCCCGCGGCCGGCGAGCGTCTCCAGGCCGATCGGCACCGCCCCGGTGTCGGGCGCGGAGGCGGCAGGCACGCCCAGACTGAGGCGGGCATGGACGGTCGCCATGATCAACACCGCCATGGCGAAGACCTGATGCGCGAGCCCGGCCCAGAGTGGCACCTGCAGGAGCAGGGTGAGGATGCCGAGGCCCATCTGCGCCAATGCCAGCGCCGCCACGCCCATCGCCCGGCCCGCGGCGCTGCCGGGCGCCGCACGGACGGCCTGGATCGCGTGAGCGATGGCCGCCAGCACGACGAGATAGGCGAAGAGGCGGTGGTTGAACTGCACCAGGGCGAGGTTGTCGATGAAGTTCTCGATGAAGGGCACCTTGTCGAACAGCACCCCGGCCGGTGGCACGAGGACGCCGTCCATGTCGGGCCAGGTGTTGTAGAGGAGCCCCGCCTTCGAGCCGGCGACGAGGCCGCCGAGCCAGATCTGGATCAGCACCAGCACCGGCAGCAGGCCGGCGAAGAGCCGCACCGGCTCGGGCGCCGGGGCGAGCGCCCGGGCGCGGGTGCCGGCGGCGAGCCAGACGAGGCCGGCGAGGATCAGGCTCGCGGTGGTGAGGTGGAGGGCGAGCTTGAGCGGCGCCACCGCCGTCATGCCGGGCTGGAGCCCCGAGGCCACCATGATCCAGCCGATCGCGCCCTGAAGGCCGCCGAGCAGACCGAGGCCGAGCAGGCCGAGCAGGAGGCGACGCCCGAGCATGCCGCGGGCCCAGAACCACGCGAAGGGCAGGAAGAACACGAGGCCGACGATCCGCCCGAGCAGGCGGTGCCCCCATTCCCACCAATAGAGCGTCTTGAAGCCGTCGAGCCCGAGACCCTGGTTGAGGATGCGGTACTGCGGCGTGTCGCGGTACTTGTCGAACTCCACCGCCCAGTCGGCGGCGCTGAGCGGCGGGACCACGCCGGTTACCGGCCGCCACTCGGTGATCGAGAGGCCTGAACCGGTGAGCCGCGTCGCGCCGCCGATAGCGACCATCGCCACCACGAGCACGGCCAGCAGATAGAGCCACGCGCGCACCGCGCCGTGTCCGGGGCGGTACGAGGCCGCCGGAACGGCGTCGAAGCGATCGAGGTGCGGGTTTGTCGACAGTCTCATGGTCTCGCGAGTCAGGTCCGGCGGCCGGGAACGTTCGGCTGTGGCTTACGGGAAGCGGGGGCCAGCGCGCAACGCGGCCTATGACGCAGGTCGGGCGCTCGCGCGACGCGATCCTTGCTTCCTGCCGGCCTCAAACGCCGGCGCCCGCCTCCGCAGGCTCAGGCTATCGCTCCGCTCGACGCCTCATCGGAGCCGCGGCCCGCTTCGCGCGGCGCTCTTCGTGCCGCGAAGCCGTTCACGCGACTTCGAGTGATTGCCGCGTGTCGCAGGCTCTCCGCATTGCGGCGCCCGGACAGGACCGGTACGACCCGTTTCGGCGCCCGGACCGGCGCGCCGTCCCGACGCGAGAGATCGAAGGCCCCCATGCGCCGCCGCACGCGCACCCTGCTCGGAACCTTCGGGATCCTGGCCTTCGTGATCGTCTACGCGCCGCTCGCCATGGCGCTTGCCGACAGCCGTATCTCCGAAACCCATCCGGCGGTGCAGACGGTGATCTACTCGATCCTCGGCATCGCCTGGATCTTCCCGCTGATGCCGCTGATCCGCTGGATGGATCGGGCGGACGATTAGAGATTCGGACGCGGTCGAACACAGGGGGCCCCTTTTTTCGCCGCACTCCCTGGCGAGAAGGCGGGACGTCCTACGCTCAAGGTTCGTCTCCGAAGGTCGCCCGCTGCCCATGCGCCCCTCCCCGCGCCGTCCCGCGCTTTCGTTCCGACCGCACCTCCTCGCCGCCTCGCTCGTGATGCTCGCCGCGCCGGTCGTCGCGCACAATGCTGCAGCTCAGGGGACGCCGCGCTCGATGGCGGAATGCGAGCGGCTGAAGAACGACCTCGCCTACAACCAGTGCCTCGCCATGTTCGGCCCGCCGGCCCGGAACGTCGCGAGCGGCGGCGGCTACGTCAGCGGCAGCGGGAGTGACGCGGCCTCCAGCACCTCATCGGTCGCCTCGACTGCGACGATCCCCGGCATTCCCTCGATCGAGGAGCCCGATGTCGAGCCGGTGCGTCGCCGGGGGCGGCGCTCCGGCCGCCGCGGCCGGGCCGTCGCCAGCTTCGATGTCGGCAGCGCCGATGCCGGGGCGGCGGAGTCGGAGGGCGGCTCGACGCGCTCGCGCCGTCGCCGTCGTTGACGGTGGTCCTTCCCTCTACGCCACGTTGAGCCGCCGCCCGCGGTTCCAGGCCAGGAAGGGCACGCCGGAGAGTAGGCTCGCCATCGCCGCCTCGCTCTGGTGCAGCCCGTTCACCGAGACCCGCGGCAGGGCGTGGCAATGGTTCGCGTGCTCGGTGAACAGGTGGCCCGGCCGGGTCGTCACCGCGGTGGCGAAGCCGAGTCTTTTTGCCGTTTCGAACTCTCTCGTCCCGGCCGAAGTCGGGTCTCCGACGGGATAGGACAGGTGGCGCACCGGGCGGTTCAGCTCGGCCTCGATCCGCGTCCGGCTCTCAGCGATCTCCCGCTCCGCGAAGGTGGCCTCGTGCTTGGCGAGCATCGGGTGCGAGAGCGTATGCGCGCCGATGGTGATGGCCGGGTCGTGGGCGAGGTCGCGTAGCGCGTCCCACGTGAGGCAGAGTTCGCGGGCAAGGCCGCCGGGCTCGAACCCGGCCGCGCGGCACAGGCGCGCGATTTCTTCCAGCAGCACCGCCTCCGGTCCAGCGCGGAGCATCCGGTAAACCGTCTCGAACGTAGCCGTCTTCTCCGAATCGGTGCGAGCCGGGAGAACGAGCCCGGAGCCGAGCCGCACCGTATCGAGCCGGGCAATCGCCCGCTCCAGCTCGACCCACCACAGCCGTCCGCGTCCCTCGGCGAAGTCGCTCGTCACGAACAGCGTCCAGGGCGCGCCGTGCCGGGCCAGGACGGGCCGGGCGTGCTCGACATTGTCGCGGTAGCCATCGTCGAAGGTCAGCACGGCGAAGGGGCGCCCGCCCACCGGAGACGCGAGCCGCTCTGGGACTTGGTCGAGGCTGATGAGTTCGAAGCCGCGGGCGGCCAGCCCCGTCAGCGCCCGGTCGAGGAAGGCGGGGGTGATCGACAGGAGGGCGTTCGGCGCGAAACCCGGCACCGGCTCGGGGCGCACGTGGTGGAAGGTGAGGATCACGCCGCGCCCGCGGGTGGCAGGGGCGAGCCAGCGGTCGGCGCCCGTGGCGGTGATGGCCCGAAAGCCGGCGCGGAACAGGCGGTGTCGGGTGCGGGGCGACAGCATGGCGCGTCAAGGCTCGAAGCACCGGACAGTCCCGGCATCGCCTTAAGCCTAGCGGCGGACGCAAAAAGCTTTCGTTACCCATCCCCGTAGATCGGGCACCCGCGTCAACCGGCGCTTGAGGACGAGGCAGGCAGGATCGCGCCGATATTTCGCGCAGCCTGCGGGTGACGGGCGCAGGCGCCGGGGACAACGGGCATGGTGGCTCTCGCTGAGGAACTGGGGCAGACCGCGCGTGCGGCGGCGCGCGGCCGTGGCGGCCTCACCGCCGAGGTTTTTTCCGACCTCGTCGCGGTCGAGGGGCTGTGGCGGGAGCTTGAGACCGATCCTGCGGTCCTGATGACCCCCTACCAACGCTTCGACTGGGTGGCGGCCTTTCTCGGCGCCGGGATCGATGCGGGTGAGGCGGCGCGCATCCTCGTGCTCCGCGACGCGCTCGGGCGATCGCGGGTGCTGATCCCGCTCACCGTCGGGCGCCGCGGCCCCTTGCGGGTCGCGCGGGTGATCGGCGACCGGCATGCCAATTTCCACATGCCTCTCTTCGCCTCCCGCGAGGCGGCGGCGATGCCGGCCGAGGATCTGACCGCGGCGCTGGTCGAGGCCGGGCGAGCGGCGGGCATCGACGTCTTCATGTTCCGCAACCAGCCGCGCTTCTGGGACGGAACCCCGAACCCGTTGGCCGGGGGCGGCCTGCCCGCCCCGAGCGACGCCTACGGCATGCTGCTCGGGCCCGACGCCGAGGCCACCCTGCGCCGGGTCTTCAGCGGCGATACCCGCAAGAAGCTGCGGGCCAAGGAGCGCAAGCTCGTGGAGTTCCTCGGATCCGTCGAGCACCGCGTCGCCGGGACGCCTGAGGCGGCGGCCGAGATCCAGGCGGCGTTCTACGCGCAGAAGGCCGCGCGCTTCGCCGATCTCGGCGTCGCCGACCCCTATGCGGACGAGGCGATCCGCCGCTTCGTCGCCGCCGCGACCGCGCCGGGTGCGGCGGGCGGCACCCCGGCGATCGAGGTCCACGCCCTGGTGGCGAGCGAGAGCGGGCGCATCCTGGCGACCTTCGGCGGCGCGGTGGACGGCGCCCGCTTCTGCGGGATGTGGACCTCCTTCGACACCGACCCCGAACTCGGCCGGTTCAGCCCCGGCGAGATCCTGCTGCACCGGCTGGTCGGCGATCAGGCCGCACGGGGCCGCAGGGCGCTCGACCTCGGCGTCGGGGAGGCGGGCTACAAGGCCAAGACCTGCGACGAGACCATTGAACTCGTGGAGCAGATCGTGCCGGTAAGTCCGGCGAGCCACGCGCTCGCACTCGCCTCACGGCTCGCGGTTCGGCTCAAGCACCGGATCAAGCGCTCGCCGCGGCTCTGGGCGGCGGCCCTGAGCCTGCGACGGCTGCGGCGGTCCGTGGCCGGAGCCTGACGCGATCAGTAGCCGCGGTTGATGATGGAGGGCAGCGAGGGCTGCGTGTAGGCGCGGTTCACGTCCCGGCGGGTCTGGGTGCCGTTGGTGTCGGACGACTGGCGGTAGTTGCTGGTCTCGAAGGCGGAGGACAGGCCGGGGCCGCCGGAATCGGTGCTGTTGCAGGCCGACAGCCCGCAGGCGAGAACGGCGGCGAGGACAAGGAGCTTGGGGCGCATCGGGACTTCCTGTCGAGGGCGGGGCAGCCCCGCGGGTCGGATGCAAGGCGTGCCGCGCCCCGCCATCCCTCGGCAAGGGAAAAGTCACGGCGCGGGAGCGTCCGTGTGCGATCCCGCGCCAAGTGTGACCTATTCGGCGTGACCTATTCGGCCGCCGCTTTGAGGTAGCGGGTCGGATCGTAGTTGAGGATCGGCCCGAGCCAGCGCTCGACCTCGGCGATGTCCATGCCCTTGCGGAGCGCATAGTCCTCGACCTGGTCGCGCTCGACCTTGGCGACGCCGAAATAATGCGCCTCCGGATGGGCGAGGTAGAGGCCCGAGACCGAGGAGCCCGGCCACATGGCGTAGGACTCGGTCAGCTTCACGCCGATGCGGCTCTCCGCCTTGAGCAGATCGAACAACTGAACCTTCTCGGTGTGGTCGGGCTGGGCCGGGTAGCCCGGCGCCGGCCGGATGCCGTCGTACTTCTCGTGCACCAGCTCGTCGGGCGTGTAGCTCTCGTCGGGCGCGTAGCCCCAGAACTCCCGGCGGACGCGCTCGTGCATCCGCTCGGCGAAGGCTTCGGCGATGCGGTCGGCGAGCGCCTTGACCAGGATCGAGCGGTAATCGTCGTTCGCCCGCTCGAAGCGCTCGGCGATGCGCACCTCTTCCAGCCCCGCGGTGACGACGAAGGCGCCGACATAGTCGGCGATGCCGGTCTCGGCCGGCGCCACGAAGTCGGAGATGCAGGTATTGGCCCGCCCGTCGCGCTTCGAGAGCTGCTGGCGCAGGCCGTGGAAGGTCGCGAGCGTCTCCTGCCGGCTCTCGCCGGTGTAGAGCCGGATGTCGTCGCCGACGCTGTTGGCCGGCCAGAAGCCGATCACCGCCTTCGGGTTGAACCAGCGCTCCTCCACGATCTGCTTCAGCATCACCTGCGCGTCCTCGAACAGGGCACGCGCCGCCGGGCCCTGCTCGGGATCGTCGAGAATCGCGGGGAAGCGGCCCTTGAACTCGTAGGTCTGCAGGAACGGCGTCCAATCGATGTAGGGGACGAGATCCGCCACCTCGTAGGAGCCGTAGACGCGGGTGCCGGTGAAGCTGGGCTTCTTCGGTGCGTAGCCCGACCAGTCCACCTTGAAGGCGTTGGCGCGCGCCTTGGCGAGCGGCAGGCGCTGCTTGTCGGCTTCCGAGCGGCGGTGGGCGTCTGCGACCTTGGCGTACTCGGCCCGCACCCGCTCGATGGTGGAGCCGCGGCTCTCCTTCGAGATCAGGCTCGACACCACGCCGACGGCGCGGCTCGCATCGGTGACGTAGACCGCCTGACCCTTGGCGTAGGCCGGGTGGATCTTCACCGCCGTGTGGACGCGGCTGGTGGTGGCGCCGCCGATCAGCAGCGGCATCTCCATGCCCTCGCGCTCCATCTCGGCGGCCACATGGACCATCTCGTCGAGCGACGGAGTGATGAGCCCGGAGAGGCCGACGATGTCGACATTCTCGCGCTTGGCCGTCTCGAGGATCTTGGCGGCCGGCACCATTACGCCGAGATCGATGATCTCGTAGTTGTTGCAGGCGAGCACGACGCCGACGATGTTCTTGCCGATGTCGTGGACGTCGCCCTTCACGGTCGCCATCAGCACCTTGCCGGCGGCCTGACGCCGGCCGTCGCCGCCGTTGGCGCGCTTCTCCTCCTCCATGAAGGGTTCGAGGTAGGCCACGGCCTGCTTCATCACGCGGGCGGACTTCACGACCTGGGGCAGGAACATCTTGCCCGATCCGAACAGGTCGCCGACCACGTTCATGCCGGCCATCAGCGGGCCCTCGATGACGTGGAGCGGGCGCTCGGCCTCTTTGCGCGCCTCCTCGGTGTCGGCGACGATGTACTCGGTGATGCCGTTGACCAGCGCGTGCTCGATGCGCTTCGCGACTGGGGCTTCACGCCACGTGAGATCGGCGGTCTTGGCCTGGGCCGAGGCGCCGGTCTTGAAGCGCTCGGCGGCTTCCAGCAGGCGCTCGGTGGAATCCTCGCGCCGGTTGAGGACGACGTCCTCGCAGAGTTCGCGCAGCTCCGCCGGGATCTCGTCGTAGACCGCGAGCTGGCCCGCGTTGACGATGCCCATGTCCATGCCGGCCTTGATGCAGTGGAACAGGAACACCGCATGCATCGCCTCGCGCACCGGCTCGTTGCCGCGGAAGGCGAAGGACAGGTTCGAGACACCGCCGGAGATGTGGGCGTGGGGCAACGTCTCGCGGATCGTGCGGGTCGCCTCGATGAAGGCGACGCCGTAGGGGTTGTGCTCCTCGATGCCGGTGGCGACGGCGAAGATGTTGGGGTCGAAGATGATGTCTTCCGGCGGGAAACCGACCTGCTCGGTGAGGATCTTGTAGGCCTTGGTGCAGATCTCGACCTTGCGCTCGTAGGAATCGGCCTGGCCCTGCTCGTCGAAGGCCATGACGACCACCGCCGCGCCGTAGGAGCGGCAGATCTTGGCGGCCTCGATGAACTTCTCCTCGCCCTCCTTCATGGAGATCGAGTTCACGATCGGCTTGCCCTGGATGCATTTCAGGCCGGCCTCGATCACCTCGAATTTCGAGGAATCGACCATCACCGGCACGCGGGCGATGTCCGGCTCGGCGGCGACGAGGTTGAGGAACTCGACCATCGCCTTCTGCGAGTCGAGCAGGCCCTCGTCCATGTTGACGTCGATCACCTGGGCGCCGGCCGCGACCTGATCGCGGGCGACATCGAGCGCGGCGGCGTAGTCGCCGTTGGTGATGAGCTTGCGGAATTTCGCCGATCCGGTGACGTTGGTGCGCTCACCCACGTTCACGAAGGGGATCTCCTTCGTGAGGACGAAGGGCTCCAGGCCCGACAGCCGCATCAGGCGCGGGATCTCGGGGATTTTTCGCGGGGCCTTGTCGGCGACGGCCTCCGCGATGGCGCGGATGTGGTCCGGCGTGGTGCCGCAGCAGCCGCCGACCATGTTGACGAGACCGCTCTCGGCGAACTCGCCGACGAGCTTGCCCATCGCCTCCGGGCTCTCGTCATAGAGGCCGAACTCGTTGGGCAGGCCGGCATTCGGGTAGGCGCAGACCAGCGTGTCGCAGATGCGAGACAGTTCGGCGATGTGCCCACGCATCTCCTTGGCGCCGAGCGCGCAGTTGAGGCCGAAGGTCAGCGGGCTCGAATGGCGCAGCGAGTTCCAGAACGCGCCCGGCGTCTGGCCCGACAGGGTCCGGCCGGAGAGGTCGGTGATCGTGCCGGAGATCTGGATCGGCAGGCGGATGCCGGTCTCGTCGAAGACCTGCCACGCGGCGGCGATGGCCGCCTTGGCGTTCAGCGTGTCGAAGATCGTCTCGATCAGGATGAGTTCGGCTCCGCCGTCGATCAGGCCGCGGACCTGCTCGACATAGGCTTGCTTCACTTGGTCAAAAGTGACGGCGCGATAGCCGGGATTGTTCACGTCCGGCGAGATCGACAGCGTGCGATTGGTCGGGCCGATGGCGCCGGCGACGAAGCGGCGGCGACCGTCCTTCTCCTCGGCAAGCTTGGCGGCCTCCCGGGCGAGCCTTGCGCCTTCGGCGTTCAGCTCGTGGATGATCGACTCCATGCCGTAATCGGCCTGGGCGATCGTGGTGCCGGAGAACGTGTTCGTCTCGCAGACGTCGGCGCCGGCGAGGAAGTAGTCGAGGTGGATCTGCCGGATCGCGTCGGGCTGCGTCAGGATCAGGAGGTCGTTGTTGCCCTTCTGATCGTGCCCGTGATCCTTGAAGCGGTCCCCGCGAAAATCCTCTTCCGTGAACTTCAGGCGCTGGATCACCGTGCCCATCGCTCCATCGAGGACGAGGATCTTTTCCGAGGCGCGCTGGCGCAGCGCGCGCTCGATCTCGGTGCCGTCGACGGGGGGGAAGGTGATCATCGGGTCTCTCGGGCAATCGGCATGAGCATCGGCGGAGCCGATGGCATCCGCTCGATGGGGAACTGTCAGCAGTTTCAGGAGCGCGATTCGAGCGACGCGAGCCGTCTCTCGATGATCTCCAGACGTTCTTCGACTTCGGCTGCGGCGTAGCGCCCGAGCACGGACTCGCCGTTGATGGCCTCTCTCATGTTCGCAAGCCGGCCTTCGATCCGCTCAAGCCGCTCGTTCACCGACGTGAACTGGCGCTCGTTGCTTCGGCCGAGATCTTTAATCTCGGCACGCATCTCCCGCAGAAGCGGCAGGATCATGTCTTGCGGATCGGCCACGGCTGATTCTCCTGAAGTCAGCCTTGATTTAAGCTGCCGCCTTCGCCGCCGCCACCTTCGCCGGCGCCTGGGAGCGCAGGCCGAGAAGATGGCAGATGGCGTAGACGAGATCCGAGCGATTCATCGAGTAGAAGTGGAAGTCCTCCACGCCCTCGTCGACGAGGTCGAGCACCTGCTCGGCGGCGACGGCCGCCGCGACGAGACGGCGGGTCTCCACGTCGTTGTCGAGGCCCTCGAAGCGGGCGGCCAGCCAGTAGGGCACCGAGGCGCCCGTGCGGCGGGCGAAATTGGCCGCCTGCTTGAAGTTCTGCACCGGCAGGATGCCCGGGATGATCGGGATGTCGATGCCGGCCGCGCGCACCTTGTCGCGGTAGCGCAGATAAATCTCGTTATCGAAGAAGAATTGGGTGATCGCCTGATCGGCCCCCGCATCGACCTTCGCCTTCAGGGCGTCGATGTCGGCGTCGAGCGAGGCGGCCTCCGGGTGCTTCTCCGGGTAAGCCGAAACCGAGACCTTGAAGTCGCCGATCCGCTTGATGCCGGCCACGAGGTCGGAGGTCTGTGCGTAGCCGCCGGGATGCGGCCGGTAGCTGTAGCCGACGCCCTCGGCCGGGTCACCGCGCAGGGCCACGATGTGGCGCACGCCCGCATCCCAGTAGGACTGCACCACCGCGTCGATCTCCTCGCGCGTGGCGTTCACGCAGGTGAGGTGGGCGGCGGGCTTGAGGCTGGTCTCGCGCACCATGCGCGCCACGGTGTTGTGGGTGCGCTCTCGGGTGGATCCGCCGGCGCCGTAGGTCACCGAGACGAATTTCGGCTGAAGCGGGGCGAGGCGCTCGATCGAGGACCAGAGGATCTTCTCCATCTCCTCGGTCTTGGGCGGGAAGAACTCGATCGAGACGCGGATCGGGCGGAAGCCGTCGCGGCTGGCGCGGTGCCGGGAATCGCTGGGCATCTGTCGTCCCTTTCTTGGATGATCGTGTCGTGCGGTGCTGCGGCTCAGGCCACGGCGCGTTCGGGAACAGCCGTCTCGATTCCGGCGGAAGCGTCGTGCGCCAGCCAGAGTGTGACGGTGAGAGGCAATTCGGTGCCGTCCTCGGGGGCGAGGTCGCGGCTCTCCACGTCGCAGAGGCCGGCCTGGACGAGCCAGCCCGCGACCTGATCGGCACTGAAGCCGAGGCGGCGATGGGCTTGGCTCTCGCGCAGTTGCTCAAGGTTGTGCGGCGCAAAGTCGACCACAAGGAGACGTCCGCCCGGCGCGACGAGGCGGGTCGCCTCGCGGAGCGCCCGAGCCGGATCGTCGAGGTAGTGCAGCACTTGGTGCAGCACCACGAGGTCGAACCCGCCGCGCCCGAAGGGCGGCGCGTGCAGGTCGCCCTGGCGCAGATCGACCCGCGACAGGCCGAGCCGTTCGAGGTTCGCGCGGGCGACCGAGAGCATGGCGTGGCTCGAATCGAGCCCGGTGGCGCGGCCGGCGAGCGGCGCCAGCAGGCCGAGCATCTTGCCGGTGCCGGTGCCGAGATCGACCACGTGGCGGATCGGCCGATCCCCGAGCACGTCGAGCACTGCTGCCTCGACAGCAGCCTCGGGCACGTGCAGCGAGCGCAGGCCGTCCCATTTGGGAGCGAGCCGAGCGAAGAAGGCCTGGGCGGCGTCCGCGCGTTGCGCCCGCACCGATTCGAGCCGGGCGCGGTCCTCGGAGAGCGGAGGGGCGGCGTGTTCGAGCGCTGCGATCAGCGGCTCGACGAAACCGATGGCCGTCTCGCGCAGTCGGAAGAACGCCCAGGCACCCTCGCGATGGCGCTCGATCAGGCCGGATTCCACGAGAAGCTTGAGGTGGCGCGAGATGCGCGGCTGCGACTGGCCGAGGATGTCGGTGAGGTCGGAGACCGACAGCTCGCCCTCGGCGAGCAGGGCGAGAATGCGCAGCCGCGTTTCCTCCGCCGCCGCCCGCAGCACGGCGAGCGCCTCGGCGAAGGGCACCGGAACCGGGTTGTTACTGAGACTGCTCTCGCTAGACATAAAGATATCTTTATGTGCGTAGCGGGTTCGGCGCAAGAGGTTTTCGAGCGCGCTTCGCCGTCATGGCAACGGCGGCTACTGATAGGCCTTCTTCAGGTCGACGGAGCAGCGGACGCCGACTTCGGCGTAACCCGTGTCGAGCCAAGCCCTGGCCGCGCTGCGGCCCTTGTCGCGCAGTCGCTCGATGACGCGCCAGCGGGCGTCGAGGCGCGTGGATGCGGCGTAGTCATCGAGTTCGTCGGTGCCGTCGATGCGGTGGAGGAAGACCCGCTCAAGGCCTGGAACCTCATGTCCGCCCTCCTCGATCAGGCCGTGCACGAAGTCGATGGCGCGCAATTCTCGCATCAGGTTGGCGTTGAAGGTGATCTCGTTGAGCCGGTCCTGGATGTCGCGAGGCGAGCGCGGCGTCTCGCGGCGCTCGACCGGGTTGATCTGCACGAGCAGGATGTCGCGGGTGCTCGCCCCGTGCAGCGGGTAGAGAGCCGGATTGCCGAGATAGCCGCCATCCCAATAGGGCACGCCCTCGATCTCGACCGCCTGGAACATTGTGGGCAGACAGGCCGAGGCCATGAGATGGTCGGCCGTGAGGCGCTCACGCTCGAACACGGCGAGCTTGCCGGTCCAGACATTGGTGGCGGAGACGAACACATTGGCGGTCTCGGCCTCGCGCAGGCGGTCGAAATCGACCGTGCGCTCCAGCGCCCCGCGCAGCGGATTGATGTTGAGCGGATTGGCCGTGTAGGGGCCGGGATTGAGCACCTTCAGCCACGCTTCGATGAAGGGATTGCCCTTCCAGACATGGAAGAGGCCGTCGATCCAGCTCTGCTGCGCAGGCTTCAGGTCGGCGTCCAGACTCGCCTCGCGCCAGAATCTCTCGAGCGCCGCCCGCGCCCCGTCGGGTCCACCCGCGAGCCAGCCGTCGACGAGGACGACGGCGTTCATCGCCCCCGCGCTCGCGCCCGTCACCGCCTCGAAAGCGACGCGGCCGTCCTCGATCAACGCGTCGAGCACGCCCCAGGTGAAGGCGCCGTGCGAGCCGCCGCCCTGAAGCGCGAGCGAGACCGCCTTCTCCGCCCGTGGTCCGGCCAGTCCCCGGAAGCGGCTTCCGACCCGCGTCGAATCCGCGATCGGATCGGGTACGGCGGTCGCCGGATTGTGAGCGTCGTCGTGCGGCGCGTCCGGCCGATCGGTCTCGTCGGCCTGCTCGGGGAGGGAGACGTCCATCGTGCCTCGCACGGCTGTTGCGATGCACCCATAGATGGTGCGTTGCGATAAAAAGGCTCGTGCGGTTCTTTGCCTCGCGGACGGCCGATGCCATATGAGGTCAAGCGCGTGGCTGCGCCGACATCCCTGCATCCCGACGGCGCACGCTCGACATCTGGCTCGGGATGCGACATGGAAGCGGCCTTGTATCGAGGCATGCTGCGCATCCGTTCGCGCGGGCGCGGCGGCAGGTCGCGGATCGCACCGGATTCGGATAAGATCATGCCCGCGCCTGCGGGACGCCGAACGCCGGCACGCGCGGACGACAGTTGACCCGCGAAGGCACGATGGAAGTCATGGAAGCTCCCGACGCCCTGGCAAACCCGCTCGACTCCCGGAGCCCGAGCAAGAGGGGACCGGAGATCGCCGGGCCGGCACCACGCCACCGCACGGTCGGCGTGCAGATCGGCCAGGGTGAAGGCGCGGTCACCGTCGGCGGTGGCGCCCCGATCGTCGTGCAGTCGATGACCAACACCGACACGGCCGATATCGACGGCACCGTGGCCCAGGTCGCGCAACTCGCCCGCGCCGGCTCGGAGCTCGTGCGCATCACCGTCGATCGCGACGAGGCGGCGGCGGCCGTGCCGAAGATCCGCGAGCGGCTCGACCGCATTGGCGTGCATGTGCCGCTGGTGGGCGACTTCCACTATATCGGCCACAAGCTCCTGTCCGACCATCCGGCCTGCGCCGAGGCGCTCGCCAAGTACCGGATCAATCCGGGCAATGTCGGCTTCAAGGAGAAGAAGGACACGCAGTTCTCGACCATCGTCGAGCAGGCGATCAAGTACGGCAAGACCGTGCGCATCGGCGCGAACTGGGGTTCGCTCGACGGCGAGCTGCTGACGCACCTGATGGACGAGAACGCCCGCTCGCCCGCGCCGATCGATGCCCGCGCTGTGATGCGCGAGGCGATGGTGCAGTCGGCCCTGACCTCGGCCGACCGGGCCGTGGCGCTGGGTCTTCCGAAGGACCGCATCATCCTGTCCGCGAAGGTCTCGGCGGTGCAGGATCTGATCGCAGTCTACCGCGAGGTGGCGCGCCGGTCCGACTACGCGATCCATCTCGGCCTCACCGAGGCCGGCATGGGCTCGAAGGGCATCGTCGCGGCGTCCGCCGCCATCGGCGTGCTGCTGCAGGAGGGGATCGGCGACACGATCCGCTACTCGCTGACGCCCGAGCCCGGCGGCGACCGCACGGTCGAGGTCAAGGCGGCGCAGGAACTCCTGCAGACCATGGGCTTTCGCACCTTCGTGCCGCTGGTCGCAGCCTGCCCCGGCTGCGGACGCACCACCTCGACGACCTTCCAGGAACTGGCCCGCGACATTCAGAACTGGATCTCCACCTCCATGCCGGAGTGGAAGAAGACCTATCCGGGTGTCGAAGGCCTCAACGTCGCGGTGATGGGCTGCATCGTGAACGGTCCCGGCGAGTCGAAGCATGCCGATATCGGCATCTCGCTGCCCGGCACCGGCGAGAGTCCGAGCGCCCCGGTCTTCATCGACGGCAAGAAGGCGATGACCCTGCGCGGCGCGACGCTCGCCAAGGATTTCGAGGCAATCGTGATCGACTACATCGAGCGCCGCTTCGGCCAGGGCAAGCGCGACGCCGCCGAGTGAGCGTCTGTCTCGAGACGGCCGCTTCCATTGCTCGCTTGGGTGATGGAAGCGGCCGTCTTTCTATTTCGGGTCGGGGTGTCCGTTCCGCTCCTCGCCCCGCCTTCTCGGCCGTCACGATGTCCGGTCCGCGCCCAGCAAGCCGAACCCGCCCTGCCCGGCCCCCGGCGAGCCGGCTCGTCGCGGCCCGATGTTTGTTTCGGCGTACTCGATCCGCACCACCGACGCATTTCCTTCATGCGCCTCCGCCACATTCGGTCGGATGGCGCACGAGCCCAGGCAAGCCTGCCCGATGACCCAGCCTGCCAGCCCAAGCGCCGCGAGTCCAAGCGCTGTGAACTCAAGCGCTGCGAACCCGCCGGCCGCTGTTGCCGCCGACCGCCCGGCCCCCGGTGAAGGAGGGCCGGTCGCGGCTTCAGCGGGAGCGCACGATCCCTCCGACGCGGCGGCCGAAGGGCACGCCAAGTCGGGTTTCTGGGCGCTCACCATCGGTTCCGTCGGCGTGGTCTATGGCGATATCGGCACGAGCCCGCTCTACGCCTTCCGCGAAGCGCTGGCCCCCTCGCGTACCGACGGCATCCTGCTGGCCGAGGAGGTCATCGGCACCGCCTCGCTCATCATCTGGGCGCTGCTTCTGATCGTCACGATCAAGTACGTCGCGATCCTGCTGCGAATGGACAACAACGGCGAGGGCGGCATCCTCTCGCTCATGGCCCAAGCCCGCCACGCGCTCGGCGGCTCCAAGATCGTGTTCATGCTGGGCCTGCTCGGCGCCTCGCTGTTCTACGGCGATTCCGTCATCACCCCGGCGATTTCGGTGCTCTCGGCGGTGGAGGGCCTCAAGCTCGTCACACCGGCCTTCAGCGACTACGTCCTGCCGATCACGGTGGCGATCATCCTCGGCCTGTTCGCGGTCCAGAGCCACGGCACGGCGCGGGTCGCGACCTTCTTCGGGCCGGCCATGGTGGTGTGGTTCCTGGCCATGGCGGCGGCGGCACTCCCGCACATCGCCGGCAATCCCGGCGTGCTCGCCGCCTTCAATCCCTGGTATGCGGTGCATTACCTCCTCGGCCACGGCACCGGCGCGCTGGTGGCGCTCGGCGCAGTGTTCCTGGCGGTGACCGGGGCAGAGGCCCTGTTCGCCGATCTCGGCCATTTCGGGCGCCGGCCGATCCAGGTGGCGTGGCTCGGTCTCGTCGCGCCCTGCCTCGTCCTGAACTATCTCGGCCAGACCGCTCTCGTTCTGGCCAAGCCCGAGACGACGGACCCGTTCTACCAGCTCGTGCCGGAATGGGGCCTGATCCCCATGGTGATCCTGGCGACCATCGCCACCGTGACGGCGAGCCAAGCGGTCATCACGGGTGCCTTCTCCCTGTCCCGGCAGGCGATCCAGCTCGGCATGTTGCCGCGCATGGAGATCCGCCACACGTCCGAGGCGCATTCGGGCCAGATCTACCTGCCGCAGATCAACACCCTGCTCGCCCTCGGCGTGGTGATCCTGGCGATCACCTTCCGCTCCTCCTCGGCGCTGGCCTCCGCCTACGGCATCGCCGTGACGGGGACGATGCTGCTCACCGCCAGCATGGCCTACGTGGTGCTGTGGAAGGTCGTGCGGTTCTCGCCGCTGGTCTCGGCGGCGATCATCATGCCCTTCATCGTGCTCGAGTTCCTCTTCCTGCTCTCGAACCTCCTGAAGCTGCACGAGGGCGGCTACGTACCGCTGATGCTGGCCGGCGGCCTGATGCTGATGATGTGGACCTGGGTGCGGGGCGTCACGATTCTCTTCAACAAGACCCGCAAGACCGACGTGCCGCTGATCGAGCTCGTCGGCATGTTGGAGAAGAGCACCTCCTACCAACGGGTGAAGGGCACGGCAGTCTTTCTCACCAGCGATCCCGAGATCGCGCCGGCCGCGCTCCTGCACAACATGAAGCACAACAAGGTGATCCACGAGAAGAACGTGGTGCTCACCGTCGAGACCATGGACCGGCCCCGCGCGACGCAGGGAGAGCGGGTGCGGATCGAGCCGGTGGGCTTCGGCTTCTATCGGGTGGTGATGCGCTTCGGCTTCATGGAGACGCCCAACATCCCGCGCACCCTGACCCTGCTCAAGCGTGAGGGCTTCAAGTTCGACATCATGTCGACCTCGTTCTTCCTGTCACGCCGCTCGATCCGTCCGGCCGCCCATTCCGGCATGCCGCTGTGGCAGGACCGGATCTTCATCACGCTGGCCAAGAACGCCAACGACGCCACCGACTTCTTCCAGATCCCGACCGGCCGCGTCGTCGAGGTCGGCACGCAGGTGACGGTGTAGAGCGCCTGCCGACCAAGCGGAGGCTGGTTCGGCGTAAGAACGCGCGTTGACACAAAGATTTAGAGAGGCCGGTTGGATGCAATCAGGTCGGCCTCTCTAGCATCCGGCGCCAGGACCGAGACCGGGGTCATCGAACGGACTTACTGACCAAGACGCCAACGAAGAGTTGCGCGAAGTCCTGTGGCTGGCTCGCTACAGCAGGGTGATTTGCGCGCGACTATCTTGCGTCCGCGCACACCGTCTCGTACGGCTGATCTTGCGAAAAACAAGCAACAACAACAGTTTAGCATAATTCCAAACAACCGGTTGGCGCCGTCCCGCGTGTTTCGCGGAGGCTGTCGGCTGTGCGGGACAGATGGGGGCAGGAGTATGGGGTCGGTTCGCACTCTCGTCGGCGTCCGCGCCCTGCGGACGATGGCGCTGGCAGGCGCCTCACTGTTCGCTCTCACCGCGGGCGCCGCAGCACAGCAGGCGACCGCGCGCCTCGACGAGCTGTCCGTCGAGGGCAGCGGCCGCGGCGCCGGCGCCACCGGCGGCCAGACGGCCCAGCGCGGCGCGGATGGCCGCGCGGCGCCCGAGGATCCGCGCGGCCCCGTGGCAGGCTACGTCGCCACCCGCTCGGTTACCGCGACCAAGACCAACACACCCCTGATCGAGACGCCCCAAGCGATCACCGTCATCGGCCGCGAGCAGATCGATGCGCAGGGCGCCCAGACGCTGACCCAGGCGACGCAATACACCGCCGGCATCTATTCCGGTGTCTACGGCGCCGACGAGCGCGTCGATTTCTTCACCCTGCGCGGCTTCGTGGCGAGCGACTACGGGATCTACAAGGACGGCCTGCAACTCCTCAATTACGGCTTCGGCACGCTCAAGACCGAGACCTTCGGGCTGGAGCGCATCGAGGTGCTGCGCGGTCCGGCTGCCGTGCTGTTCGGCGCAGGCAATCCCGGCGGCATCGTCAACCAGATCACCAAGCGACCGACGCTTGCGCCCTTCGGCTATGTCGAGATCGCCGGCGGCTCGTTCGGGCAGGTCTACGGTGCCTTCGATGTCGGCGGCCCGACCGACGAGTCGGGCCGCCTGTTCTATCGCCTGACCGGCATCGGCCGGCAGGGCGGCACCCAGGTCGACGGGGCCGATTCCGATCGCGCCTACATCGCCCCGGCCTTCACGTGGCGCCCGGATGCGGGCACCACCTTCACGGTGCTGACGAGCTACCAGCGCGATTCCACCGCGGTCACCGCGAACTTCCTGCCCTATGCCGGCACCGTGCGCCCCAACGCGAGCGGCCTGCGCATCGACCGCTCCCTCAACGTCGGCGATCCGCGCATCAACAGCTTCCAGCGCGAGCAGGTCTTCGCCGGCTACGAGTTCGAGCACGCGGTCGACGACGTGTGGACCGTGCGCCAGAACTTCCGCTACTCGTTCTCGGACGCGAAGCAGAACTCGTATATCGGCCAGCTCGGCTACGCCGACCTGCCGCAGACGCAGCTCGCCCGCTACCAGTTCCAGTACAGCGACAAGGTCAGCCTGTTCCAGGTCGACAACCAGGCGGAGGCCCGCTTCTCCGACGGACTCGTCGCCCATGACGTGCTGTTCGGCATCGACTACAAGAACTACTCGCTCTACGACAATCAGGCCTCGCTCTTCCCCGGACCGAACCTGAGCATCCTGAACCCGCTCTACGGGCAGGTCGTCGGCCGGCCCCTCCCCTATCAGGTCGATGTCAACAGCTTCCGGCAGCTCGGCTTCTACGCCCAGGACCAGATCAAGCTCACCGACCGGCTCAGCCTGATCGGCGGCCTGCGCTACGACATCGCCGACAGCGACGTCTTCAAGAAGCTCGCGCCGGCGACCAGCACGTCCCGCACCGACACGGCGCTCACCGGCCGCATCGCGCTGCTCTACAACTTCGATCCCGGCATCGCGCCCTACGTCGCCTATTCGACCTCGTTTCAGCCGCAGATCGGCGTCGATGCCATCACCGGCGCCTCGCTCGTGCCGGATCGCGGCGAGCAGATCGAGGTCGGCGTGAAGATCGAGCCGGTCGGGGAGCGCTTCTCCCTCAACATCGCCGCCTTCGACCTCGTGCGCGACAACCCGCCCTTCCCGGTTGTCCTCGGCTTCGGCACCACGCAACTTGGCACCGTGCGCTCCCGCGGCATCGAGGGGCAGTTCGTCGCCAGCCTCGCGGAAGGGCTGAACGTCGTCGCGGCCGTGACCCACTACGACCTCGAATACACCCGGGTTCGCAACCAGGATCTCGCCGACCTCGTCGGCAAGACGCCGACCAACGTGCCGGAGACCTTCGCCTCGGTCTTCGCCGATTACACGATCCCGTTCGGCGACTGGCGCGGCTTCGGCTTCGGCGGCGGCGTGCGCTATGTCGGGCGTTCCTACGCCGACCAGCTCAACAATCTGAAAGTGCCGGACTACGTCCTGTTCGACGCGACCGTACATTACAACTGGGAGCGCTGGCGCATGGCGATCACCGCCGCCAATCTCGGCGACCGGCGCTTCGTCACCTCGTGCCAGTCGGCCAATTCCTGCTTCTACGGCGAGGCCCGCCGCGTGCTGGCGAGCGTGAGCTACCGCTGGTGAGCCTCGGGGTGGCACGTCGCCCCGTATGAGACACGAATCGCCGCAGGGCCCGTCCGCGGCCCGGCAGTACCTTGG
>Ga0268290_100080_pt1 | contig 37438 bp, 36 predicted proteins | sample MetspRMADM_FD_191346 | JGI IMG/M metagenome (GOLD analysis project Ga0268290, IMG submission 191346) | Soil microbial communities from San-Diego area, Southern California, United States - Methylocaldum sp. RMAD-M | ecosystem: Environmental > Terrestrial > Soil > Desert | place: USA: California... | reverse complement strand
ACTGGAAAAAAGGAGGATCGCGATGTCGATCGCACCGTTCCAACGCCTGCCGGGTTCCTCCGAGAATTGGGGAGCCGATACGCTCTCCGTCGAACCCTGGCTCATGCCGATCTCGGATCGCGAGACACGCGACGAGACGACGACGGACGCTCTGGTGAGCGCCGTGCGGCAATCTTCGCGCCGGCTCTGGATCGCGGCCAACGCGCTGTGCGCGGGCCTTGCCCTGTTGCTGACTGTCCAGATCGCGACCGACTGGTCCTCGCCGGTTGCTCGCCCCGTGATCGGGCATCAGGTCGCCGACGCGACTCCGCCGACGCTACCGGTCGAGAAGGCTTCGCTCCACCACTGAGGCGAAAAGAGCCGTAAGATCGGACTTAGAGATCAGGGCCTAGAGATCAGGGCGTGCCGGTTCCCGGCGCGCCTTTTCTGTATCCGGAGCCGCCTCCCCTTCCGCGACCTGCGCCTGGCGCAGGGAGGCGGCCATGGCGTGGAAGCCCGCCCGCGGATCCTCCGGCTGGATCACGCCTGCCGACATCACGAGCTTAGCCGCATCGTCGACGCTGATGGCGATCTCCACGATCTCGGCGCGCGGCAGGTAGAAGAAGAATCCCGTGGTCGGGTTCGGCGCACAGGGCAGGAACACGCCGACGTAATCGTGCTCGCCGCCCTCCTTCGCCTGGAGCGCGCCCTGCACTTCATTCGCCGCGGGGGCCGAGAGGAACACCACCGACCACGTCCCCTTCACCGGGAACTCCACCAGTCCGACGGTGCGGAACGAGGTGCCGTTGGCCGAGAACAGCGTCTCGAAGATCTGGCGCAGCCCGCGGTAGAGGCCGGAGATGACGGGCGTGCGCGCGAGCAGCACCTCGCCGAACTCCACCACCGAGCGCCCGACGAGGTTGGCGGTGAGGAAGCCGAGCAAGGTCACCGCGACGAAGGCGATGACGAGGCCGAGGCCCGGAATCGAGAACGGCAGGTAGTGGTCCGGCAGGTAGCTCGCCGGCACCAGCGGCTTCACCCACCCGTCGATCAGGGCGATGAACCACCACGTGATGTAGATCGTGATCGCGAGCGGGCCCGCGACGATCACGCCGGTGAGGAAATAGGTCCGCAGCCGGCCGCGGGCGCTGACGCGCGTCTTGGACGAGGCGGGTTCCGGAGCATCCGGAATCGGCGAGAGGGTCGGCGCCACGCATGCACCTCGAGAGGCGGACGAGCGGGCGGACGGATCCATCCCGGCCTCCCGCTCTCCGGGGCAGAGACCTAGCCGCTGCGCGTGGACGGCTCAAGAGCGGCCGGCACCGACGCACTGCATCAGCAAGCCCGCGCGGGCCTGAGCGACGTGCGAAATCCGCCTCGCGAAGCAACGAACCCGATTTCGTATGAGTGGTGCGCGAGGCAACTTGATCGGGGCCCACGAAATCTTACCTCGGTACAGCCCGTTGTAGCTAAGTTTCAGGGAGAGGACGCGATGCACGTCACCATCGAGCAGGCGGAAAAGGCGATTGAGGCCGCGCGCGCCAAGGCGGTCGAACTCGGAACGCAGATGTGTATCGCGATCGTCGATTCCGGCGGCAACCTGAAGGCCTTCCATCGCATGGACGGCGCCTGGGTCGGCTCGATCGATATCGCGCAGAAGAAGGCCAAGACCTCCGTGTTCTTCGGCATGAAGACGGGGCAGATCGGCTCCCTGTCGCAGCCCGGCGGCTCGCTCTACGGCATCGAGCACTCGAACCAGGGCCTGATCACCTTCCCCGGCGGCATTCCGATCGTCGATGCGGACGGCGAGATGTCGGGCGCCATCGGCGTCAGCGGCTCGTCGGTGGAGAACGACGACGCGGTGGCGCTCGCAGGCGCCAGCGCGATCGGCGACACCGAGTTGCCCGACCACCCCTGGCGCACCTGATACTACGGCAGGCGCATCGATCCGGATGCCGGGTCGATGCGCCGAGCGACGGCCCCTGCCGTCACTTTGAGTGAAAACAGGGGCTCGTGGCCGATCGGTACTCCCGCCGGCTCACTCCACCGTGACCGACTTCGCCAGATTGCGCGGCTGGTCGACGTCTTTGCCCATGAAGACGGCGGTGTGATAGGCGATGAGCTGGATCGGCACCGCGTAGACGATCGGCGCGATCACCGGATCCACGTCCGGCATGGTCAGCGTCGCCAGTGTGTCCAGCCCGGCCGCCGCCGCGCCCTTCGCGTCGCCGACGAGGATGATCTTTCCGCCGCGGGCGGCGACCTCCTGCATGTTCGAGACGGTCTTCTCGAAGATCGCGTCGTGGGGCGCAATCACGATCACCGGCACGCTCTCGTCGATCAGCGCGATCGGCCCGTGCTTGAGCTCGCCGGCCGCGTAGCCCTCCGCATGGATGTAGCTGATTTCCTTCAGCTTCAGGGCCCCTTCGAGCGCCATCGGGTAGCTCGTGCCGCGGCCCAGATAGAGCACGTCGCGGGCCTTGGCGATCTCGCGGGCGAGCCCTTCGACTTCCGCCTCCATCTTGACCGCCTCGGCCATCAGTCCGGGGGCGGTGATGAGCGCGTCGACGATGGCGCGCTCGCGCTCCGCGCTCAGTGTACCGCGGGCGCGGCCGGCGGCGAGCGCGAGGCAAAGCAGCACCGTGAGCTGGCAGGAGAAGGCTTTCGTGGAGGCCACACCGATCTCCGGTCCGGCGAAGGTCGGCATCACCACCGACGATTCCCGGGCGATGGTCGAGGTCGGGACGTTGACCACCGCCAGCGTGTGCTGGCCCTGGCTCTTGGCGTAGCGCAGCGAGGCGAGCGTGTCGGCGGTCTCGCCCGACTGCGAGATCACGAGCGTCAGCCCGTCCCGCTCCAGCGGCGGCTCGCGGTAGCGGGTCTCGGAGGCGACGTCGATCTCGACCGGCAGACGCGCCAGGGTCTCGAACCAGTATTTGGCGACGAGGCCGGCGTAGTAGGCGGTGCCGCAGGCGGTGATCGAGAGGCGCGAGAGCCGGGCGAAGTCGAAGGGCAGATCCTCCTGCAGGACGACCTGACCACGGGCCATGTCGATGTAGTGGGCGAGCGTGCGGCCGACGACCTCCGGCTGCTCGTGGATCTCCTTCGCCATGAAGTGGCGGTGGTTGCCTTTGTCCACGAGGAAGGCTTGCGTCGCGATCCGCTGACGCGGCCGGCGCACCGCCTTGCCGGTGAGATCCCGGATCTCGGCGCCGTCGCGGGTCAGGATCGCCCAGTCGCCCTCTTCGAGATAGGTGATCTCGTCGGTAAAGGGCGCCAGCGCCAGGGCGTCCGAGCCGAGATAGGTCTCACCCTGCCCGAAGCCGATGGCCAGGGGCGCGCCGTGGCGGGCGCCGATCAGGAAGTTTTCCTCGCCCGCGAACAGGAAGGCCAGGGCGAAGGCGCCGTGCAGGCGCGGCAGCGCCGCCTCGACGGCGGCCACGGGCCCGAGCCCCTGCCCCATCAGGTGGCTGACGAGCTGGGCCACGACCTCGGTGTCGGTCTCGCTCTCGAAGCGGGCACCCGCCGCCTCAAGCTCGCTCTTCAACTCGCGGAAGTTCTCGATGATGCCGTTATGGACCACCGCCAGCCGCTCGGTGGCGTGTGGATGGGCGTTGGTCTCGTTCGGGCGTCCGTGGGTGGCCCAGCGGGTATGGCCGATGCCGATGGCGCCGGGCAGCGGCGCCTGGACCAGCTTGCGCTGGAGGTTCGAGAGCTTGCCCTCGGCCCGTCGGCGATCGAGCCGGCCGTGCTCCAGGGTGGCGACGCCGGCCGAATCGTAGCCGCGATATTCGAGCCGCCGCAGCGCCTCGACCAGCGCATCCGCGACTGCCTCACGCCCGACGATGCCGACGATTCCGCACATGGCCGATCCTGAAGCCGCCTGATTAGAGATGCGCCGTTCCATCCCGTGATGGGACGTCCGCCCAGGCTCGGCTCCCTGCGATGCAAGAGTCTGACCTGAGGCGTGGCGCGGATGGAACGGCTTGTACGGACCGAAGCGCGAGAAGGCCAGCACCCGCCGCTTCGTGCCTTTCCGCTCCGCCGCTCAGCTCTTCCTGGCCTCGCGGGCGGCCTTGGCCGCCTTCAGCGTCTCGCGCAGTGTCTTGGCTGCCCCCTCGCGGGTGACCTGCCGCCCCCGCGCCACGGCGAGCGCGTCCGCCGGTACGTCGCGGGTGATGACCGAGCCGGCCCCGACCAGCGCGCCCGCGCCGACACTGACCGGCGCCACCAGGGCCGAGTTCGAGCCAATGAAGGCGCCCTCGCCAATCAGCGTACGATGCTTCGAAACGCCGTCGTAGTTGCAGGTGATAGTGCCCGCGCCGATATTGGCCCCTGCCCCGACCTCGGCGTCGCCGAGATAGGTCAGGTGCGAGGCCTTGGCACCCGCGTGCAAGGTTGCGTTCTTGATCTCGACGAAGTTGCCGAGATGGACGCCCGCCCCCAGCACCGCGCCGCCGCGCAGGCGCACGTGCGGGCCGATATCGGCGCCCTCCATCAGCCGAGCGTCGTGCAAGTGCGAGAAGGCGCGGATGGTGCAGCCGTCGCCAACGACGACCCGGGGACCGAACACGCAATGCGGCTCGACAATGACATCGCGGCCGAGAACCGTGTCGACGCTCAAGAAGACCGTCTCCGGCGCGATCAGCGTCGCGCCGCCGAGCTGGGCCGCCCGGCGCAGGCGCGCCTGGATCGTGGCCTCCGCGACGGCGAGCTGTACCCGATCGTTGACCCCCTGCGCTTCCGCCTCGGCGACGGGCACGACGGCCACAGGGAGCCCGTCGGCGACGGCGAGCGCCACCGCGTCGGTGAGATAGTATTCGCGGTTGGCGTTGTCGTTGCCGATCCGCTCCAAGAGGCCGAGGGCGTGGGCACCGGAGAGTGCCATAAGCCCGGCATTCGACAGACGCACGGCCCGCTCGTCCTCGGAGGCGTCCTTCTCCTCGCGGATCGCCCGGACGCGGCCCTCTTCCGTCAGCACCCGCCCGTAGCCGGTTGGGTCGGCGGCCTCGAAGGCCAGCACCGCCACCGCCGCACCCTCGCGCAGGGGGGCGCGCAGGCGGGCAAACGTCTCGGCCGTGACCAGCGGCGTATCGCCGAACGCCACGAGCACGTCCCGCCCCCCCTCCAGCGCCGCGCGGGCGGTGAGAACCGCGTGCGCCGTGCCGAGGCGATCGGCCTGGAGATGGATGCTGGCGCCGGGTGCCAGCCGCTCGATCTCACGGACGACGTCCTCGCGGCCGGGCTCGACGACTACGGCGAGGCGGGAGGCCCCCGCCTCCTGCACGGCGGCGAGCACGTGGCCGAGCATGGAGCGATTGGCCAACGCGTGGAGCACTTTGGGCCGGTCGGAGCGCATCCGCACGCCCTTTCCGGCCGCCAGCACGATCGCGGTGAAGCCGCTCTCCGCTCCCTGGTTCGCGCCTGCCGTCATCGAAATCCGCTTCCTGCCGTCTGGAAGTCCCTACGAAACGCCCGGTCACCGGTCGCCCTGCCCTGCCGGCCGCGACGGCGCAGCGGGAGCCACGTGAGAGACACTGAATCGACGGCCCGTTTAGCCGATCGGACGGCGGGCGCGAAGAGCCGGAGGATCGGCGCCGCGGCTTCGAGGCACGTGGCACAGAGCGTAGCCCGCGGCGCAACGGGCCCTTACCACGGCAGGCAGCGGATCTGCAGCAGATCCTCCGCGCTCACCCGCACGCCGAAGGCCAGGGCGCGCCAAACCGGCATCGTCGCGAAACCGAGGCCCGTGGCGAGGACGAGCCAGGGCCAAGCCTGGCGCAAGCCATTGACTGCCGGCCGCAGGTCGTCGTCCTTTGCCCGCCTCATCGCCGCAGCGCAGCGGGGGCCACGCCTGTCCGCCCGCGCCCCGTGCGCAACAGCCAGACTCCGCCCAGCAGCATGGCGAGGCCCCAGGCGAGGAAGCCGAGGTCCCAGGCGAGCCAGTGCGCCCGGTCCACCCGCTCGTTGACGTGGTGAACGCCGAGCCACTGGTGGTCGATCAGGCCTTCGACGAGGTTGAACAGCCCCCAGCCGACGAGCAGGCTGCCGACCAGCGCCCGGTTCGACCAGCGCAGATGCCGCCCCCGTGCCCGGCGCCACAGGATGAACAGCCCGATCACGACGAAGACGTAGGTCGCGCTGTGGAAAATCCCGTCCCAGAGCGTGTTGAGTTCGAGGTTCTCGATCGAGGTGATCGGGTACCAGGAACTGAGCATATGGTGCCATTGCAGCACCTGATGCAGCACGATGCCGTCGAAGAAGCCGCCGAGGCCGAGCCCGAACAGCACACCCGCCGCGACCGGGAAGTCGCCCCCCTCCGCCGGCGCGAGAGCTCTCGGTTGATCGCGCGACGCCATCGCCGGCGGCCTCACGGCGAGCGGTAGGCGGAGCCGTCCTCGGCCCGCGCCGGCGTCTCGACGTAGCGGCCCTGATCCGGCACGGCGATGCGCTCGAAATCTTGCGCCAGCGCGTCGAGGCCGCGGCGCAGTTCCGGCCCCTGGAGGGGTCGTCCATGGCCGGTCACCGCCCGTTCGGGCTTGAGCGCGGCGAGGCTGCGCACGGAGCCGCCCGCGGCCGGCCAATCGATGGTCAGATACATCGGCGGCCCATGGACCTCCGGCTCCTGCGTCACCACGGCATAGGCCGATTCCTGGGCGGTGGTAACGAAGGCGTCACCCGCAATCAGGCTGCGGTCGGCCTCGCGCCAGAACGAGACGTGGCCCGGCGCATGGCCGGGCGTGTGCAGCCAGCGCCAGCCCGGCATCGGCGGCACGCTGCCGTCGGCGGGCAGGAGTTGCAGGCGGGACGACACGTCCACGGGCTTGGTGGGGTAGAGCGGCGCGATGCGCGCCATCAAGCCGCCCCCCACGCTCGGATCCGGCGTTGGATAGGCGGCGCTGCCGTCGAGATAGGGCCGCTCGAGTCCGTGGGCGTAGACGGGGACGTCCCATTCCTCCGCCAGATCCTCCAGCACGCCGACATGGTCGAAATGGCCGTGGGTCAGCACGATGGCCGCCGGCCGGGCGCCCTCGCCGAAGCGGGCGGCGGCGGCATTGCGGATCGCGGCCTTCGAACCGGGAATGCCGGCATCGACAAGGACCCAGTTGCGGTCGCCGGCACCGGGGATGCCGACGAAGACGACATTGGCCAGCACGAGGCGGCGATAGGCGAGATCGGGCGCGAACGCGTGGGTGCCGTCGTCGCGCTCGGCATCGGCCCGCGGATCGTCGGCGCGGGCCTGGCGGCTGATCGGGATCTGCTGCGCCACAGCCTTCTCCTGTGCGAGGTGGGACGGGATGCCGGCCGGCGCTCCGGCCGCGTGGGAGCGGTCATCACGGGAAGGCCGACGCGGTAGCTTTGTTCCCGCGGCCCGACAGGGCGGAAAAAGGTTGCCGGGGGCATTCTTCAGAAACTTCGCGAGAGGGCCCAGGTTGGAAGGGTATCGATCGCCAAGGCCATCCAGCACGTGCGATCTCAGGGTTCGTCGCCGCGCCAATGTTGCCCGCCCCGCACTCACTCTGCTCCTGTCACGCGGTTGCCGAGCGGCGGCTCCATGATGAGCCTCGCTTGAACCCCTCGATCCCGGACCCGACACCGTGAGCGATCCGACCTACCCACCCCTCGACGTGCTCAAGCCCGTGGCCTTCGGCCTCTGGATCGTGGACAGCGGCCCGATCCACGCCGCGGGCCTGCCGCTGCCGGTGCGCATGACCGTGGTGCGGCTCTCCGACGGCGGCATCTGGCTGCACTCGCCGACCCGCTACGACGCGGATCTGTACCGCGAGATCGAGGCGCTCGGGCCGATCCGCCACCTCGTCGCGCCCAACGTCACGCACTGGACCTATCTGAGGGAGTGGCAACGTCATTGCCCGCAGGCCCTGACCTGGGCCGCCCCGAACCTGCGCGAGCGTCGGCAGGTCCGTCAGGCGGGCGTGCGGCTCGACCGGGATCTCGGCGACGCGGCGCCACCCGAATGGTTCGACGATCTGACGCAGGTGGTGGTGCCCGGCGGATTCGGGTTCCGGGAGGTGGCCTTCTTCCACACCGCCTCGGCGACGCTGATCCTGACCGATCTCATCCTGAATCTGGAGCCGGGCAAGCTGCCGCCCCTGCTGCGTCCGCTCCTGCGGATCGCCGGAGCGACCGCACCCGACGGACGCGCGCCGATCTATCTTCGACTGGTGGTGCGGCTGCGCAAGCACGAGGCGGCCCGGGCCGCGGCAGCCCTCGCCGCCCTGTCGCCGGAGCGGGTGGTGTTCAGCCACGGCGCCTGGTTCGACCGCAACGGCACGAGGGAACTGCGCCGCTCCCTGCGCTGGCTGATCGGCTGAGGCGGGCTGAGCCGCCCCAACGATCGCTTAGGCGTTGGTCCGCCCGCGGTGATCGGGATCGACCCCACCCTCCGCCGTGGTCTCGTTCTCGACATCGCCCTCGAAGGTGGACTCTCCCTCGATCGCCTCCGGGTCCGTCCCGGTCATCCCCTTCGACTGCCCGATGCCCGGGTTGCCCTTCAGGTCGGCATCGGTCGGCGTATCCGTCTTCAGATGCTTCGACATACGAATGTCGTCTCCCGGTTTCTCAGGTTGAGTCCGGGCAACCTGGGTTCTCGGCGGGTGTTCCGGGCGCATCCTGTCTCACCGCCCTGAGCGCGTCCGGCCCCATCCACAGGAATGCTCCCCTCCCGAGCGGCCGTGCGGGCCTACGCTCACGGAACCTGCGGCGTCGTGTCCTCCCGCTGCGCCCGGCGCAGGGCGTCGAGCAATTCGCCCTCGATGAGGAGGGCGGAGCCGTAGTGGAACTCGATGTCGAAGCTGTGCCGTGAGTTCATCGAGAGCGAGGCGCTCTGCATGGCGACGAGCCGCCCGGCCTCGTCGAACAGTCCCGAGCCCGAGCCGCCGTAGCCGTCGTTGCAATCGTGGCGGGCACGCCGGATGCCGCCCTCCGTCGGCGGATCGATCCGGCGGATCGTGCAGGCCTCCAGGCTGCTGTCGCCCCGGTAGTTCTGGTGGCCGCCGGGAGCGACCAGGGTCACGGGAAGCGAGAGGTCTCCCGTGGACAGGTCGGGAGCGGCCTCCGGAACGGGCTGGCGCGGTGCGTCGGCGGGGCGGACGAGGCGCAAGAGCGCCCAGTCGTCGGTGATGTGAAGGCGCGTCGCGTCCGCGGCCACGCCGAGGTGCAGGCTCCCGACGACGAAATCGTAGTTGCGGCCGCCGATCTGGAAATAGCAGTCGCCAACCGGCCGCGTCGTCTCAAGCTGCCGGTTGCGGAAGTTGTGCGCGTTCAGCAGCACGAGCGAGGGCGTGCCGATCAACCACGCCGCCGCCGCCTTCTGCGGCACCCCGTCCGAGCGGCGGCACCAGAGGACGCCCGCCCCCGGATAGCGGGCGCGGTCGCTACCCGTCAGGTCGCGGCGCCCGTCATGGGGATAGAGCGCGGCGGTCTCGGTGATGTCCCTTGCCGGCTCGCGGACCGGTGCGACGGCCTCCGCAGTGGCCTCGGATGGCGGGTGTGCCGGCGGGTGCGTCGCATCGTCTCCGATCGCGGTGCCACCACTGGGCCCTGCAAACAGGGCGAGGAACCCGCAAACCGCCAGAACGCCCCGCGCGCGCTGCCCCTGCGCCATGGCCCACAAGCCTCCCGCCGTACCGGGCCGCTACGCGAGGGCCCGTCGAGGAAAGTGGTGCGACGGGTCCCAGCCCCGGTCAAGGCGATGCCGACAAGTTGCAACACTACGCTTTGGCATTTTTAGAATTGCCTTATCGTCCCGGCAAGAAATGTCCAACCAGCTAAAGACACAACATCCAATAAAAGCATAGAAATTATAGGCGAAGGGGCGCTAATAAGTCTTTCATAAGACCGCGACGATCTAAGAATCCTCTTAGTTCCACGATGCGGCACTTCGAAGGACTTCGGAGCGAGCCTGGAACCTCAGAAGAACGTCTGAGAGATACCGCGAGGCCGAAAGGCGAGGCGGTTCAGTGAGGAGACGCAGGATGAGCAGGTTTGTGACATCGGTCTCGGCCCTGGCGATGTTGGCGCTCGCGCCGGCCGCGCTGTCGAGCGCCGCATACGCCAACGACAAGCTGGTCGAGTTGTCGAAGAAAGACGAAAACTGGGTGATGCCCGGTAAGAACTACGACTCGAACAACTTCAGCGAATTGAAGCAGATCAATAAGAGCAACGTGAAGCAGCTTCGGCCGTCTTGGACGTTCTCCACCGGTCTGCTGAACGGCCACGAGGGCGCGCCGCTCGTCGTCGACGGCAAGATGTACATCCACACCTCGTTCCCGAACAACACCTTCGCCCTCGGCCTCGACGATCCGGGCACGATCCTGTGGCAGGACAAGCCGAAGCAGAACCCGGCCGCTCGTGCCGTCGCCTGCTGCGACCTCGTCAACCGCGGCCTCGCCTACTGGCCGGGCGACGGCAAGACCCCGGCGCTGATCCTCAAGACCCAGCTCGACGGCAATGTCGCCGCGCTCAATGCCGAGACCGGCGAGACGGTGTGGAAGGTCGAGAACTCCGACATCAAGGTCGGCTCGACGCTCACCATCGCCCCCTACGTCGTGAAGGACAAGGTGATCATCGGCTCCTCGGGCGCCGAGCTCGGCGTGCGCGGCTACCTGACCGCCTACGACGTGAAGACCGGCGAGCAGGTGTGGCGCGCCTATGCCACCGGCCCGGACAAGGACCTGCTGCTGGCTTCCGACTTCAACATCAAGAACCCCCATTACGGCCAGAAGGGCCTCGGCACCGGCACCTGGGAGGGCGACGCCTGGAAGATCGGCGGCGGCACCAACTGGGGCTGGTACGCCTACGATCCGGGCACCAACCTGATCTACTTCGGCACCGGCAACCCGGCGCCGTGGAACGAGACCATGCGTCCGGGCGACAACAAGTGGACGATGACGATCTTCGGCCGCGACGCCGACACGGGTGAGGCCAAGTTCGGCTACCAGAAGACCCCGCACGACGAGTGGGACTATGCCGGCGTCAACGTCATGATGCTCTCGGAGCAGAAGGACAAGGACGGCAAGACCCGCAAGCTGCTGACCCACCCGGACCGCAACGGCATCGTCTACACCCTCGACCGGACCGACGGCGCGCTCGTCTCGGCGAACAAGCTCGACGACACGGTCAACGTATTCAAGTCGGTCGACCTGAAGACCGGCCAGCCGGTGCGCGACCCCGAATACGGCACCCGGATGGACCACCTCGCCAAGGACATCTGCCCCTCGGCGATGGGCTACCACAACCAGGGTCACGACTCGTACGATCCGAAGCGTGAACTGTTCTTCATGGGCATCAACCACATCTGCATGGATTGGGAGCCCTTCATGCTTCCCTATCGTGCGGGTCAGTTCTTCGTCGGTGCGACGCTGAACATGTATCCCGGCCCGAAGGGCGACCGTCAGAACTACGAAGGTCTCGGCCAGATCAAGGCGTACAACGCGATCACCGGCGACTATAAGTGGGAGAAGATGGAGCGCTTCGCCGTGTGGGGCGGCACCATGGCCACCGCGGGCGACCTCGTCTTCTACGGCACGCTCGACGGCTACCTGAAGGCGCGCGACTCCGACACGGGTGACCTTCTGTGGAAGTTCAAGATCCCGTCCGGCGCCATCGGCTACCCGATGACCTACACCCATAAGGGCACGCAGTACGTCGCCATCTACTACGGCGTCGGCGGCTGGCCGGGTGTCGGTCTCGTGTTCGACCTCGCCGACCCGACCGCCGGCCTCGGCGCGGTGGGCGCCTTCAAGAAGCTCGCCAACTACACCCAGATGGGCGGCGGCGTGATCGTGTTCTCGCTCGACGGCAAGGGTCCCTACGACGATCCGAACGTCGGCGAGTGGAAGTCGGCTTCCAAGTAAGACCCGGCACGCAAGACCTGAGCAGACGAACCTCCCCTCCCCCTCGCGGGGGAGGGACAGGGCTGGGGTGGTGCGGGCCCTCGAACGGTCCGCACCACCGCGCTCCACTCTCCGCAGGACGTTTCCTCCAACGTGCCGATGCCCCGGCACCGGCGACGGTCTGCACGGGAGATGCGTGGTGGGCAGGCCTGGATCCGTCCCGGCGGGACATCTGACGACGCGCCTGAGCCCCGCGCCAAGACGTCATAAGAATAATCCAGAGGAAACGAAGATGTCGCTCGTGAACGGACGCCGCCGAGCCGTCGCCTCGGCCGTCGCCCTCGCTGCCTTGACCGGTCTATGCGCACCTGCCCTGGCGCAGGACAAGAAAGCCGCCGAGGCTGCGAAGCCCGATGCCGGGACCTTACGCATCTGCGCCGCCGAGCAGCCGCCGCTCTCGATGAAGGACGGCTCGGGACTCGAGAACCGCATCGCCACAGCCGTCGCCGAGGCAATGGGCCGCAAAGCCCAGTTCGTGTGGCTCGGCAAACCTGCGATCTACCTCGTACGCGACGGACTGGAGAAGAAGACCTGCGACGTGGTCGTCGGGCTCGATTCCGACGATCCGCGGGTGCTCACGAGCAAGCCCTACTACCGCTCGGGCTACGTCTTCCTCACCCGCGCCGACCGGGATCTCGACATCAGGTCCTGGTCCGACCCGCGGCTGAAGGAGGTGAGCCACATGGTGGTCGGCTTCGGCACGCCCGGCGAGGCGATGCTCAAGGACATCGGCCGCTACGAGGAGGACATGGCCTACCTCTACTCGCTGGTGAATTTCCGCGCGCCGCGCAACCAGTACACCCAGATCGACCCGGCTCGGATGGTGAGCGAGGTCGCCACCGGAAAGGCCGAAGTCGGCGTGGCCTTCGGGCCCGACGTCGCCCGCTACGTGCGCGATTCCTCGACCAAGCTGCGCATGACCCCGGTGCCCGACGACACCACCCGCAGCGACGGCCAAAAGATGCCGCAGAGCTTCGACCAGTCGATGGGCGTGCGCAAGGACGACACCGCTCTGAAGGCTGAACTCGACGCCGCCCTGGAGAAGGCCAAGCCCAAGATCGAAGCGATCCTGAAGGAGGAGGGCGTACCCGTGCTGCCCGTCTCGAATTGAGCCGCCGCGCGATCGCTTCCGTGATGAGGACCAAGACCAAGACGATGATGAACCGGACAAAGATCGGTACCGCCTTCCTCGGACTCGCGCTCTTTGGCAGCGCTCTCGGCAGCGTTCCCGCACTGGCGCAGCCGCAGTCGGGCCCGCAATCGGGCGTGACCTTCCGCAACACCGTGACCGGCGAGGCGCTCGACGTCACCCAGGGCAAGGAGGGCGGCCGCGACACGCCGGCGGTGAAGAAGTTCTTCGAGACCGGCGAGAACATCTACATCGACGACAAGTCCTGTCTGCGCAACGGCGAGAGCCTGTTCGCGACTTCGTGCTCAGGCTGCCACGGTCATCTTGCCGAGGGCAAGCTCGGGCCGGGCCTGAACGACAATTACTGGACCTACCCGTCCAATACGACCGATGTCGGCCTGTTCGCGACGATCTTCGGCGGCGCCAACGGCATGATGGGCCCGCACAACGAGAACCTGACGCCCGACGAGATGCTGCAGACCATCGCCTGGATCCGGCACCTCTACACGGGGCCGAAGCAGGACGCCCTGTGGCTCAACGACGAGCAGAAGAAGGCCTACACGCCCTACAAGCAGGGCGAAGTCATCCCGAAGGACGCCAAGGGCCAGTGCAAGCCGCTGGAGGAGTGATCCCTTCGGGTTTCGGGCCGGCTCGAACCGGCGCGATCGAGGGGGCGGATCGTGGGATCAGGTCGCCGCTCGCGGCGAGGTCTCCGAAAGAGCAAGCCCCGAAAAGAGCAAGTCTCATAAAGTGGAGGAAACCATGAAGACCGCTTTCATCGCTGCCGCGGCCATCGCCCTCGCCGGGATCGCCGCGCCGGCGCTCGCCTATGACGGCACCAAGTGCAAGGCGCCGGGCAATTGCTGGGAGCCGAAGCCCGGCTTCCCCGAAAAAATCGCCGGCTCCAAGTACGATCCCAAGCACGACCCCAAGGAGCTGAACAAGCAGGCCGATTCCATCAAGCAGATGGAAGAGCGCAACAAGAAGCGCGTCGAGAACTTCAAGAAGACCGGCAAGTTCGAGTACGACGTCAGCAAGATCTCGGCGAACTGATCCGCCGACCCTCCGCCCCTCCCCTTCGGATCTCGGACCTGTCCGGGATCCGTCCCTGACCTATCGGGTCGGGCAGGTCCGATCCGGACCGGGAGGGACGGAGTCCGTGCGAGAGCGGTGCCGGCGCGCCGAGCGCCCGCAAAGAGAAGAAAAAGGCCCACCGCCGAATGAACACCCTGCGCCCCGGCGACGCCATCCTCACCGACTGGCGGGAAGCGGCCGCGCGCTTCGAGCGCGAGATCGGCAAGGCCGTGGTCGGCCAGGAGCGGGCGATCCGCCTGCTGACCATCGCGATCTTCGCCCGCGGCCACGTCATGCTCGAAGGCGATGTCGGTGTCGGAAAGACGACGCTCCTGCGCGCGGTCGCACGCGGCCTCGGCGGTGCTTACGAGCGCGTCGAGGGCACCGTCGACATGATGCCCACCGACCTGATCTACCACACCTATCTCGGTGAGGACGGCCGCCCCCGGGTCGAGCCCGGCCCGGTGCTGCGGCGGGCCGAAGACCTCTCGGTGTTCTTCTTCAACGAGATCAACCGCGCCCGGCCCCAGGTCCACGCGCTGCTCCTGCGCATCATGGCCGAGCGCAGCGTCACCGCCTTCAACCGCGAGTACCGCTTCCCCAACCTCCAGGTCTTCGCCGACCGCAACCGCGTCGAGCGCGAGGAGACCTTCGAGCTGCCGGCCGCCGCCCGCGACCGCTTCCTCATGGAGATCGGCATGGAGGCGCCGCGCGACGCGCGGGCCCGCCGCGACCTCGTGTTCGATCCCCGCTTCCACGACACCGACCGTCTCACAGAAGAGGTCGAGGCCGGCGTGCTCGACTTCGAGCGCATCGGCACCATCGCCAGCGCGATCCAGCACGCGATTTCGGCCGAACCGGCGATCGAGGCCTACGTCGTCGGCCTGTGGGAGGCCCTGGTGCGCCCCGGCCCCGCCGGCATCCGGTTGCCGGGTATCGACATGGATCGCCTCGTCCAGGGCGGCGCCTCGCCCCGCGGCGTCGCCTTCCTCGTGCGCGCCGCCCGCGTCCGTGCCTGGCTGGAGGGCCGCGACTGGCTGGTGCCGGAGGACATCCGCGCCGTCTTCCCCGAGGTGATGGCCCACCGCGTCTTCCTCGAACCCGTCTACGAGATGCGGCGCGCGCAGATCGTGCCCGCCCTGATCCGCGCGGTGTTCGAGACGGTGCCCGCCCCGTGAGCGGCCCGGAAGACGGGGTCAACGATGAGGCCGATATTATCTACCTGCCGCGCTGGCGGCCCGACGGACACAGGGTTGGCGTCCATCGCGGCCGCGATGCCGGCGGCCTCGGCACGTTCCGCGATCAGGTCAGCTTCCTGCGCCTGCCGGATGCGCGGCGCATCGACCTGCGCGCGTCCCTGCGCGACCCGTTCGAGGGCGTGTTCGTGCGCCGCTTCGAGGCGCGCAGCCCGGTCGAGACCTATGCACTGGTCGATCTCTCCGCCTCCATGCGCTTCCGCGGCCGGGCCGACCGGCGCGAACTGGCTGGCACGTTCTGCACGACGCTCGCCCGCTCGGCGACGCGGATCGGCGACGGCTTCGGCTTGATCGCCTGCGACAACACCTTGCGCGATGACCTCACCCTCCCCGCGACCCGCCACCGGGCCGCCGCCCAGGCCGCCGCCGCGCGCCTCAGTGAGGCGACCTGCGAGGGACGCGGCGCCGAGGGCCTGCTGGAGGCCGCGCGCTGCCTTGCCGGACGCCCTAAGCTGATCTTCCTCGTCTCCGACTTCCGCTGGCCGGAAGCTCTGATCGAGCAGGTGTTCTTGGCACTGGCGCTGCACGACGTGACGCCGGTGCTGCTCGCCGATTCCTCCGAGGACGAGGGGTTGCCGAACTGGGGCCTTGTCGAACTCGACGACCTGGAAGGCGCCGGGCGGCGCCTCGTCTTCCTGCGCCCGTCCTTGCGCCGCCGCTGGATCGCCCGCGAGGCCGGGCGCGTCGAGCGCTTGCGCCGGATCTGCGCCCCGTTCGCCCGTCCGCCCTTCCGGCTCGCCGACCGCTTCGATGCCGAGGCGCTGAGCCGCCACCTGATGACGACGTGAGAGCGATGCGCGCGCTGCCCCTCGCCCTCCTCCTCGCGCTGGTGTCGCTGCCGGCCGCTGCCCAGGTGCGCGGCGTCGAGCTGCGCACGCCCCGCGCCTTCGGCTACTTCCAGGGCGATCTCGTCCAGGTCCAGGCCGAGATCCGCACCGATCCCGGCTTCACCCTGCAACGCCCTTCCCTCCCGAAGCCCGGCCCGGTCACCTACTGGCTCGACCTGCGCGACGTGCGGACGGAGGAGAGCCGGGGCGCGGACGGCGCGCATGTGATCCGGCTGCGCCTGACCTATCAGGACTTCTACGTCGCGCTCGATGCCCGCACCCTCGAAGTGCCGGGCTTCCCCGTCACCGTCGAGAGTGCCGGCGCCAACGGCTCGACCACGGCGGTGGCGCAGGTGCCGGCCTGGAAGATCGGCGTCTCTCCCTTGCGCGAGGTGCAGCCCGAGCGGCGCGACGACCCGGCCGACTACCTGCGGCCCGACGGGCGCGCCCCGCGCCTCGATCCGCAACCGGCGCTGGCCTCGGCCGCCGGCTTCCTCGCGCTCGCCGTTCTGGCGCTGCTGCTGCTCGCTTACGACCGGGCGTGGTGGATCTTTGGACGTCGCCGTGGCCGGCCCTTCGCGCTCGCCCTGAAGGCGCTCGGCCGGGCGAAGCGGCAATCGCAGGGAGAAGCCCTGTACCGCGAGGCGCTGCTCGCTCTGCATCGCGGCCTCGACGCGACCGACGGACGCCGGGTGCTCGCCGACGACCTGCCCGATTTCCTCGGCCGCCATCCTGCCTTCAAGGGACAGGCGGGCGGCCTCGAAAAATTCTTCTCAGCCTCGCGGCTGGCCTTCTTCGGCCGGGACACCGCCGGGGCCGGGACGACGCTTCCCCTGCCCGAGGTCGAGGCCTTGCTGCGCCGGCTCGGCGCGGTCGAGCGGAGCGCGTGACCCGGTGGCGGCTCTCCTCCCCCCCCTCGGCCTGGCCACGCCCTGGCTTCTGTGGCTCCTGCCGCTGGCGCTCCTGCCGCTGCTCCTGTCCGTCACCCGGCGCAGCGCGGTGTCCTCAGTCGCGGCGGCCCCCGAGGATCCCCTCTCCTCCGGCCTGCGGATCGCCCTGACCGCCGCCGGCATGCTGGCGATCGGCGGCCTCGTCCTGGCACTGGCCGGCCCGTACCGCGCGGGCGAACGCGTGACCCGCACCGGCATCGGTGCCCAGATCTCGATGCTGATCGACCGCTCCGGCAGCATGAACGAGACCTTTGCCGGCCGGCAGCCCTCGGGGGCGGAGGAATCGAAGGCCGCCGCCTCCCGGCGCATCCTGCGCGACTTCGTCGGCGAGCGCGCCCACGACCAGTTCGCGGTGACCGCCTTCTCCACCGCGCCGATGCTGGTCGTGCCGATGACCGACCGGCACGATGCCGTGCGCGCGGCAGTCGCCGCCATCGACCGGCCCGGCCTCGACTACACCAACGTCGCCCGCGGCCTCGGGATGGCGCTGTCGCAATTCGGGGCGGGCACACCGGGGGTGTCGCGCGCCCTGCTGCTGGTCTCGGACGGGGCGGCGGTGATCGACCCGCGCATCCAGGCGCAGTTGCGCGCCGAGTTCACGAAGGTGCAGCCGAACCTCTACTGGCTGTTCCTGCGCACCAAGGGCTCGCCCTCGATCACCGACAAGCCCGCGGGCGAGGACACGCCGCAAGCGGCCCCCGAGCGTCATCTCGACCTGTTCTTCAGGAGCCTCGGCGTGCCCTACCGCGCCTTCGAGGCCGAGGGCGCCGACGCGGTGGCGAATGCCGTGCGCCAGATCGAGGCGCTGGAGCGCGATCCGATTCCCTATACCGAGGAGCGCCCGCGCCGCGACCTCACCGGCTGGGCCTACGCCCTCGCCGCCCTCGGCCTTCTCCTCCTCGTGCTCGCCAAGCTGGCGGAGACCGATTTTGTCCGCACATCCGCGCGGGCGTCGTCAAAGCGCCCCGCTGATCCGGCCCCTGCCAACGGTCAGGCGGCCGCCGTGTCGAAAAGGGCCGCCGCATGATGCCCTCCGCCCTCTCCCACGCGCCCGCCCCGTCGCTGCGCACCCGGATCGGCGCGGGCGCTGCGCAGGTCTGGCGCACCGTTCGCCCCTACGGGCTGGTGCTGCTGCCGATCCTGTTGCTGGGAGCCGCCGCCGCCCTTGCGCTCTCGGCTTGGCGGGACGCGCGCACCAACGCGACCATCGCCGAGTTGGAAGCGGGGCGCGACATCGCCGTCCCGCCCGATGCCCCCGACGCGCTCCTCGTCGCGCGCACCAAGTTCCTGGCCTATCGCGACCGCCTGGGCGAGGCCGAGCCGCTGCTGGAGACCCTCGACCATCGGCGATCCGCCGATGCCTCGGCCCGCGCCCGCTACGTCGTCGCCAATGCCCGCATCCGCGAAGCCTTCCGGCTGATCGAGCGCAGCGAACTCGACAAGGCGGGCCCGCAGGTCACGCTCGCGCGCCAGGAGTATCGCCGGGCGCTCCAGGCTCGGCCCGACTTCTGGGACGCGAAGTTCAACTTCGATGTCGCTTCGCGCCTGATCCGCGACTTCCCGGAATTCGACCGCAAGTTCGGCGACGAGCTGAAGGCCGAGCCCAAGCAGATCTGGACCGACATCCCCGGCCAGCCGCGGGGCGGGCCATGAGTGTGCGGGCCATGAGCGTCTGGGCCGAACTCCCCTTTGCAAAAAACCTGCGCGATCGCCGTTTCCAGGCGCTCGCCGCCGCGCTTCTGCTCGCAGCGCTCGCGATCGTCGTGCCTCCGCTGCCGCTCACCCGCTCGGGCGTCTCGGTGCTGGCGGTGGTCGACATCACCGGCAGCATGAACGTGCGCGACTATACAAGCGGCGGGCGCCCGGCGAGCCGGCTCGACACCGTCAAGGCCGCCTTGCGCCACCTGCTGCCGGAGCTTCCCTGCGGCTCGCGCCTCGCGCTGGCCCTGTTCACAGAACGGCGCCCCTTCCTGCTGTTCGCACCGGTCGAAGTCTGCGCCGATTTCGCGCCCCTCGACGGGGCGATCGCCGCGCTCGACTGGCGCATGGCCTGGGAGGGCGACAGCCGCATCTCTTCGGGTTTGCACCGGGCCGTCGCGATGGCGGGTGAACTCGACACAGACCTCCTGTTCATCACCGACGGGCAGGAGACCCCGCCGCTCCCCGCGAACGGAATCCCGCCCTTCGAGGGCAGGGCGGGCGCGGTGCGCGGCCTGATCGTCGGGGCGGGCGGTTATAGCCTCTCGCCAATCCCGAAATTCAACGATCGCGGACGCGAGACCGGCTTCTACGCCGAGACCGACGTGCAGCAGGAGAACCGCTTCGGCCCGCCGCCGGCCGACGCGGAATCGCGCGAGGGCTACAACCCGCGCAACGCCCCCTTCGGCGGAGCCGCGGCGCGCGGCGAGGAGCATCTCTCCTCCGTGCGCGAGCCGCATCTGAAGGCGTTGGCCGCCCAGACCGGCCTCGCCTACGCCCATCTCGACGGGCCGGATCTGCGCGCGCCCCTGCTCGCGGCCGCCACACCGCGACCGGTGCCCGGCCGGCTCGACCCTCGCCCCTTCCTTGGCGCGGCGGCGCTCGCCCTGGTGCTCGCCGTCTTCCTCGCGGGTGCGCTGCGCGCCCGCTTCACACCCTTCACCCCCAGCAGGATGTCATAATGCGTCTGTCCCTTCTCGTTCTTCCGCTCGCGCTCGCCGCGACCGCTGCCCTCGCCCACGGCCCGACCCCGCAAAAGGTCTCCCAGTCGATCTCCATCAAGGCGAGCCCGGACGCGGTGTGGAAGGCGGCGGGCGACTTCGCCGGCATCGGAAAGTGGCACCCGGCGATCGGGAAGGCCGAGGGCAGCGGCTCGAAGGATGGCGGCACCCGCACGCTGACCTTCAAGAACGGCGGAAAACTCGAAGAGAGCCTCGACGAGTACAAGCCGGAGGGTCGCACCTATTCCTACCGGATGGGCGAGCCGAACCTGACGGCGCTGCCGGTCTCGTCCTACTCGGCGACCTTCACCGTGAGCCCGGAGGGCGCCGGCTCCAAGGTCGAGTGGATGGGCCGCTTCTATCGCGGCGATACCGGCAACGAGCCGCCGGAGAACCTCAGCGACGAAGCCGGCAAGGCGGCGATGAACGCGTATTTCTCGGAAGGGCTGAAGGGCCTGAAGGCGGCCGTGGAGGGCGGCAAGAGCAAATGAGCCGGTGCATATGAGGCACGCGACATGATCCGCCCCGCCCTCGTCGCACTGTTCCTTGCCCCCGCTCTCGCCGGCCTGCCGGTGCGGGCCGCGACGGTCTACGTCGCGAGCCAGCAGGGGGCGCAAGTCACGCGCGTCGAGGCGGGAGCGGTCGTGGGCCATGCGACCGTGGCGGAGGCACCCGCGACGGTGGCGGCGGGCGGCGGATCGGTGTTCCTCAGCCATCCGGACGGGCACGCGATCACCGTGACGGACGCCGCCACCGGCGTGGTGCTGCGCCGCCTCCCCTACAGGGGCCAAGCTTTCGGCCTCGCGGCTTCGGCGGACGGCCGGACCCTGTTCGTCGCCGACTGGTCGGGCCACCGCGTCGACCGCCTCTCGGCCGCGGACGGCACGGTCGAGGCCTCCGCGGAGACCGGCCGCGACCCGGCGCACATCACCCTGGACCGCGCCGGCCGGCTCTACGTCGCCGATCGGGAGAGCCATCAGATCAGCGTGTTCGAGACTGAGCGGATGACGCGGCTCGCGACGATTTCGGTTGGCACCGCGCCCTTCGCCCTGGCGCTGAGTCCGGATGAGCGCCGCCTCTATGTCGGAAACGTGCGCAGCAACGATCTTACCGTGATCGACACGCAGGCGCTGAAGCCGCTCACCACCGTGCCGGTCGGCCCCATGCCCTACGGCGTCAGTGTGAGCCCAGACGGGGCACGGGTGCTCGTCACCAACCAGCAGGCCGGCACGGTCACCGTGCTCGATGCGGGCACACTTGCGATCGCCGCGACAGTGGGCGTCGGCCGCTATCCCGAAGGCATCGTGATCGAGGACGGCCGGGCCTATGTCGCGAACTGGTTCTCCGACAGCGTCTCCGTTCTCGACCTCGCCACGCTGAAGGAGGTCGCCCGGTTGCCGGTCGCCGAGGGCCCGCGCAGCCTCGCCGTCGCCGCTGCCGCAAAGGAAATCCTGCGATGAGATCGCTCGCCGCCGGTCCCTTGGCCGGTCTCTTGACCGGTCCTTTGGCCGGGCTCGCCGCCCTGCTGATGCTCTCCGCCTGCGACCGAGGGGGCGAGACGTCCGGCGAAACCTCCGGTGAGACGTCGAGCGCGGCGCCCGATCGGGGCGACGACGGGGCCATCGTCGCCTCGACCGCGGAGGATCACCTGCCCGGCTGGCTCTCGCCGACCGACGGAACCGACCCCGCGCGCTGGCTCGCGGGCCGCGAGGCGGGACACCCCTTGCCCGGCGACGCCGCCGAGGTCAGGGAACTGCGCGAATCCCTCGACCGGGCACGCAGTGCCTTCGTGGAAGACAAGCGCATGATCGCCAACCGCACGGTGCAGCTCGGACAGATGCTGTCCGAGATCGGCAAGCCGGAATCCTATCGCGGCCTGATCGACGGCCTCGGCGCGATCGCGTCGGTGCGCGGCCGACGCAAGAGCCTCTACGGCGAGATGTGCCAGCACTACTACAACACCCGCGCCCAGGGCGCCGACCACGCCGCCGCGCTCGCCCGCCTCGCAGCCCGGGAGCGGCCGGAGGCTGCCGCACCGGAGATGCCCCCCGACCCGGCCCGGCCGCCGGCAGGACAGCTGGGAGGACAGCCGGGAGGGCAGCCGTGAGCGACGGCCGCCCCTCCGCCCGAAGTGCCGCGCCGTTGCGGCCCGAGACGCTCCTCGTCATCGACGACCACCCCATCGTGATTCAGGGCGTGCGCCGGCTGGCCGAGGCGGCGGGGGTGGGCCGGGTCTACGAGGCCGCCGACATCGTCTCGGGCTACCGCCTGTTCCACCGGCACCGGCCCGCCCTCGTCGTGGCCGACCTGAGCTTTCGCGACGACGGCCTGTCCGGCCTGTCGCTGATCCGCCGGATCCGGGCGCTGGACCCGACCGCGCGCATCCTCGTCTTCAGCATGCATGCCGACCCGGTGCTCGTCTCACGGGCGCTGGAGAGCGGCGCGCTCGGCTTCGTGCTCAAGGATGCCGGATCGGACGCCTTCCTGGAGGCGCTGGACGCCGTCCATGCCGGGCGGGGCTACCTGCCGCACGCGCTCGCCACCGATGTGGCGATGCTGAACCGCAGCGCCCGCCCGGCGCCGCTCGCCACCTTGAGCGCCCGCGAATTGCAGATCCTGTCGCTGCTGAGCCAGGGCAAATCCTACGACGCCATCGCCAGCGCCATGGCGGTGAGCTACCGCACGATCATCAATGCCAGTTCCAGCATGCGCAAGAAGCTCGGCGTCGAGTCCCGCGCCGGGCTGGTCCAGATCGCGGTCAACCGGCGCAACGCGCTGCTGTAAGCGGCGGCCCGGTGCGGGCCATCGCTCGTCCCATCATCGTTCGGGGGCCTCGCTCAGGCGCAGTTCCGCCGGATCGGGGGGCATGGCCGCCGTCGGGGCCCGCGGGCCGGGGCCGCCCGCGGGCGTGGCGAAGGGCAGTGTCAGCGCCGCCGCAACGAGCACGGCGGTGATCCAACGCTTCGGCCGCTGAGGCGCGGCGGAAGCGAGAGGGGCCAGGGCGAGGCTCGGACCCCCGAGCCGGGGCCGCGGACCCTCCCCGCAGAGAGGCGTCGGGCGCAGGAGGCCTGCGTCAGGCGCCTCGTCGAGGCTGCGCTCGACCGCGCCGAGCAGGGCGGCGGCCTCCCCGTCCAGGCTGTCCCAGTGCCGGGTCAGGGTGCCGCGCTCCACCGGCTCGGACACCGTGGCGTCCGGGCCGGTCTCCGTCGTCCGCTCCTCGGAGCCCGTCATGGCGCCTGACATGGCGACCGGCGTCAGGCGCGGTGGTAGGCATCCTCGAGGCGGACGATGTCGTCCTCGCCGAGGTAGCTGCCGAGTTGCACCTCGATCAACTCGACATCGTCGTTGCCGGGATTTTCGAGGCGGTGGATGGCGCCGAGCGGGATGAAGATGTGCTCGCTCTCGCGGTAATCGGCGACGGTGTCGTCCACGGTGACACGGGCGCAGCCGCGCACCACGACCCAGTGCTCGGCCCGGTGGCGGTGCTTCTGCAGCGATAGCCGCCCACCCGGCGCCACCGTGATCCGCTTCACCTGGAAACCGTCGGAGGCCTCCAGCACCCGGTAGCTGCCCCAGGGACGGTGCGAGGAGGCGTGCCACTCGGCCTGGGGCCGGCCCTTGCTGCGCAGGATCTCGACCATCTTGCGCACGTCGCCGCAGCGGCTGCGATCGGCCACCAGGATCGCGTCCTTCTCGGCCACGACCACGAGGTCCCGTACCCCGACGAGCGAAGTCACCATTCCGTCCGAGGAGACGAAGCAGCCCTCGCTGTCGAACAGCTCGGCCGCACCGCGGCTGACATTGCCGAGGTCGTCCCGCTCGCTGATCGCCCAGAGCGCGTTCCAGTTGCCGACATCCGACCAGCCGCAGCGCATCCGCGCGACCGCGGCGCGGCTCGTCTTCTCCATCACCGCGAAGTCGAGGGATGTCTTGTGGGTGCCGGCAAACCCCTCGGCGTCGAGGGCAAGCACCCCGCCCTCGTCGGCGGCCGCCTCGACCGCCAGGACGGCAGCCGCTGCCGTGTCGGGATCGAAGGCGGCGTACTCGCCGCACAGGGTGTCCGCCCGCATCAGGAAGTTGCCGGAATTCCAGAGCCAGCGGTCGGCGAGGTAGGTGGCGGCCCGCGCCGCATCCGGCTTCTCGGCGAAGGTGTCCACCGCGTGGCAGCGCGCCTCGACGCGGATGCCGGGCCGGATCCAGCCGTATTCGGTGCTGGCATGGTCCGCCTCGATGCCGAAGGTGACGAGGCGTCCGGCTCGCGCCGCCGGCAGGGCGGAGGCGACGGCCCGGCGGAAGGCCCGCGGCTCGGTGACGATATGGTCGGAGGGGAGCACGAGAACCACCGCCTCCGGATCCTGCCGCGCCACCAGGGTGCAGGCGGCCAGGATCGCGGGGCCGGAATCGCGCCGCTCAGGCTCCAGCAGGAGGGTGACGGCGGCATCGATGGCCGCTGCCTGCTTCTCGACGAGGCAGCGATGGTCCCGGTTCGCGACGACGATCGGCCGGGCGAAGAGCGGACCCTGGAGCCGCAGCAGGGTCTGCTGGAAGGTCGAGTGGGGACCGAGCAGGGGCACGAACTGCTTCGGCAGCGAGGTGCGGGAGGTGGGCCAGAGCCGCGTTCCCGAGCCGCCGCAGAGGATGACGGGCTGGATCCGTGCAGGCATCGACGGGCGTCCTTTTGTGCTGGGAATCGAGGAGGGGTCAGGGGGTTTCGATGGAGCTGCGCAGGGCCGGCGCAGCCTGCGAGACGGGCCCGGGAGCGGCCGCTCCGTTACGGGCGGGAGCCGGGGGCGGCGCCTCTCCGGTGCCGGGCCGGGCGGGCGAGACCTGAACGACGTCGCCCGGCAGCAGCACGGAGGTCAGAGCCGCCTTGAAGGTCACCGCCCGATCGCGCAGGGTCCGGGTGACCTCGATGGTCCAGCCGGTGGCCTCGGTGCCGCCATCGGAAGCGGCGAGCCGACGCGCGCGGCTCTCCAAGAGGTCGCGGGCGATGGGCAGGCTCGCCTCGGTCTCCAGGAGTTGCTGGCGGGTGGCCTGAAGGTCGGCCACGACCCGGCGCCGGTGGCCGTTCTCGGTGTCGCGCTGGCGCAGGGTGAGTTCGCCGGTGGCGGTGCCGTTGCGAGCGAGGTCCGCGTCGATCCGGGCGAGCTCCGCCCGAACCCGGGCATTCTCGCGCTGCCGGTCGACCATGATCGTCTGAAGGCCGTGGCCGTTATCGGTCAGCCGCGCGTAGTTGCGGACCTGGGCCTCGGTCAGCTTGACCTGCTCGTCGATCAGGGCGCGCTGCTGGGTCAGCGCCGTCCGCTCGGTCTCGAGCCGCTCGACCTGCTGGCGCAGCAGGCCGACCTCGCTGCGCTCGCTCTCGCGCTGGAGCGAAAAGATCTCCTGCTCGCCGCGCAGGAGCGCGGTGGCCTCGGGACCGATCAGCTCGTCGGAGACGAAGCTCGTCCGGCCGTCCCGCTGCGCCTCCAGCCGGAGCTGTCGGGCGCGCTGAGCGAGCCGGGCGATTTCGAGCCCGCGCAGGCGCTCGCGCGCCGTCAGCACCTCGCCCTTGAGTTCGGTGATCGAGCGGTCGCCGACCCGTCCGCCGCCGGCGAGCGCCACCGCGCCGAGCACGGTGAGGCCGTAGCGGTAGGTGTAGCTGCCGGGCGAGCGCACCTCGCCCAGCACGTAGACCGGCTTCATCTCGGACAGCCGCAAGCTGACGGTGGCCGAACGCAGATAGCCGTCGTTGAGCCGGGTGCGCACCAGCGTCTCCGCCTGCTCCGGGCTCAGGCCCGCGACCCGGACGCGGCCGACCATCGGCAGGTTCAGGTCGCCCACCGCATCGACCACGTACTCGCCGGTGAGGTCCGTCTGGCCGAAGACGACCATCGTCACCTTGTCGCCGCTCGACAGGAGCAGCGCGGCCTCGGCCGGAGGCTCCGGCAGCGGTGCCGGCGCCTGAACCTCGGCGGCCAGGGGAGAGCCGGCGAGACCGAGCACGAGCGCCGCTCCGAGCACCGTGCCGAGTGCCTTCTTCAGTGTCGTCTTGAGCGTCGCCGCAAGCCCCGAGCCGAGGCGGCGCCCGTCGTTCCAAGGCCGGAAAGTCCTGAAGTCGAGCATGCCTTCGCCTCTCAGGCCGTGGTTCGGGCGCCGACCGGCATCTTGGAGGGTGCCGGTCTTGAAGCTTGCGCCGAAGCCCGACGTGCTCGGGTGAGGGGGTCGGGCCGTCGCGACGCCCTGCTTGAATGCCAGAGCCCCCTCCCCTTTTGTCCTGGCTATTCGGGCCCCCCTCGGTTCGCGACCGGGTTAGTCCGACGGGGCCGGGGCCCGTCCTCGGGCGCGGTTGGGAACCGTTTCCGCGCCTGCCGGTCCCCCCGGGGCTCGAAAGGGGCGTTGACCGCCCGGTGGCGGTACGTCGCCTTCGCACCGTGAAGCGCCTCATCTTCCTCGAAACAGCAATGCCGGGCGCGGTCCTCGTCCCCTAGTCTGGGGTCGACCGACAATGGGAGACGTCGAGCGATGAAAAAGCGTATCCTCGTGACAGGCGGAGCCGGGTTTGTCGGCAGCCACCTGTGCGATCGACTGGTGGCGCAGGGACACGACGTGCTCGCCGTCGATAATTTCTATACGGGCGACCGGTCGAACCTCGCACAGCACCTGAGCAATCCGCGCTTCGAGGTCATGCGCCACGACGTGACCTTCCCGCTCTACGTCGAGGTGGACGAGATCTACAATCTCGCCTGCCCCGCCTCTCCGGTTCACTACCAGCGCGACCCGGTGCAGACCACGAAGACGAGCGTGCTCGGGGCCATCAACATGCTCGGGCTCGCCAAGCGCCTCGGTATCCCGATCCTCCAGGCCTCTACCAGCGAGATCTACGGCGATCCGGACGTGCATCCGCAGCCCGAAGGCTATCGCGGCCTCGTCAGCGTCAGCGGCCCGCGCGCCTGCTACGACGAGGGCAAGCGCTGCGCCGAGACCCTGTTCTTCGACTACCAGCGCCGGCACGACGTGACGATCCGCGTGGCGCGCATCTTCAACACCTACGGGCCGCGCATGAACCGCGACGACGGCCGGGTGGTCTCGAACTTCGTCGTGCAGGCGCTGCGCAACGAGCCGATCACCCTCTACGGCGACGGCCGCCAGACCCGTGCCTTCTGCTTCGTCGACGATCTCGTCGAGGGGCTGATGCGCCTGATGAACGTCGAGGGCACGCTCGACGGCGCGGTCAATCTCGGCAACCCGACCGAGGTGACGATCGCCGAGATCGCCGAGCGGATCGTCGCGCTCACCGGCTCGCGCTCCGCCATCGTCTATCGCCCGCTGCCGCAGGACGACCCGCGCCAGCGCTGCCCCGACATCACCCGGGCGAAGGAGATGCTGCACTGGAGTCCGAAGGTCGGGCTCGATGAAGGGCTGACGCGGACGATCGCCTATTTCGACGCGCTGCTCTCCGCCTCCGCCTCGAGCGTGACCCCGTTCGAGCCGGCGCCGGATCCGGCCAAGGTGGATCTGACCAAGGTGGATCTGGCGAGGACCGGCTCATGAACCCACTGCTCCCCCGCGTTCCGATCCTGGGGGTGCCGGTCAGCGCGATCACCCTGAACGATGCCGTGGCGGCGGTCGATGACTGGATCCTCGACCGCCAGCGCCACTATGTCTGCATCACCGGCGCCCACGGCGTCATCGAGTGCCAGACCGACGGGGCTCTGCGGGCGATCCACGAGCGCGCCGGCCTCGTCACGCCGGACGGGATGCCGCTCGTCTTCATGGCGCGCCGGCTCGGCTTCCCGCGCACGCAGCGGGTCTACGGACCCGACCTCATGCGCGCGCTGACGGCCCTGTCGGCCCGCAAGGGCTACCGGCAATACTACTTCGGAGGTGCCTCCGGCCTGCCCGAGCGGCTGGCCGCGCGCCTCACCGAGCAGTTCCCGGAGCTTCCCGTCGCCGGGACCTTCTCGCCGCCCTTCCGCCCGACGACGCCGGAGGAGGACGCGGCGATCGTCGCCCGCATCAACGCGGCCAAGCCCGACATCCTGTGGGTGGGCCTCAGCACCCCGAAGCAGGAATACTGGATGGCACGCCACCGCGACCGGCTGGAGGTGCCGGTCATGATCGGCGTCGGTGCGGCCTTCGACTTCCTCGCCGGCACCAAGCGGCAGGCGCCGGTCTGGATGCAGCGGCGCGGGCTCGAATGGGCCTTCCGCCTCGGCACCGAGCCGCGCCGGCTGTGGCGCCGCTACGGGCGGATCGTGCCGGAATTCATCTTGCGCGCCTCGGTCCAGCTCCTGAACGCGCCGGCGCGGCCGCGCCGCTCCTTCTGAGCCGCTCTCAACCAAGCTCCCGCCGCGCCTTCGCGCCCAGCGGGAGCGCAAACCGTGATCGGAAGGCGTGCTAGGCACTCCTAAGGGCTAGATGAGCGCGAAAGTATGATCGCCCATCGAGAAGATATGCTTAGTCGATCCACGAAATAAGAATGGAAGCGCCGAAGCAGAAAGGCGTCAACATCATGTCGAAGAGCGCAGTTGTTACCGGAGCCGGCGGCTTCATTGGCGGACATCTGGTGACGTACTTGCGTCGCCACGGCTATCACGTCCGCGGCGTCGATATCAAATATCCCGATTTCGGCCAAAGCGACGCGGACGAGTTCATGCTCGCCGACCTGCGTTCCTTCGAGGAGTGCCGCGAGGCGGTGAAGGGCGTCGACGAGGTCTACAACCTCGCCGCCGACATGGGCGGCATCGGCTACATCTCCGGCGCGCACGCCTCGATCACCTTCAACAACACGATGATCAGCGCGCAGATGCTGAAGGCCGCCTTCGACGCGCGGGTCGAGCGGTTCCTGTTCTCCTCCTCGGCCTGCGTCTACCCGCAGCACCTCCAGGACGTGCCGAGCGTGATCCCGCTGAAGGAGGAGGACGCCTTCCCGGCGGCCCCCGAGGAGGGCTACGGCCTGGAGAAGCTCTACACGGAAAAGCTCTGCCAGTACTTCACCGAGGATTACGGCTTCCCGACCCGGTCCGTCCGCTTCCACAATGTCTACGGGCCGCTCGGCACCTATGACGGCGGCAAGGAGAAGGCACCGGCCGCGATCTGCCGCAAGGTCGCGCGTACGCCCGACGGCGGCACGATCGACATCTGGGGTGACGGCCAGCAGACCCGCTCGTTCATGTACGTGGACGACTGCGTCGAGGGCATCTACCGGATCATGCAGTCGGACCATCACGGGCCGCTCAACCTCGGCACGGACGAGCTCGTCAACATCAGCGGCCTCGTCGATCTCGTGGCTGAAGCCGCCGGCAAGACGATCCACAAATCGTTCGACCTGAGCAAGCCGCAGGGCGTGCGCGGGCGCAACAGCGACAACACCCGCCTGCGCGAGGTTCTGGGCTGGGAGCCCGGCATTCACCTGCGCGAGGGCTTGAAGCCCACCTACGACTGGATCGAGGCGCAGGTTCAGGAAGCGCAGCGGGAGGCGGACACCGCCCCGAGGCAGGCTGCCGAATAGGCCGGCCGAACCCGCCCCTCCCCGCAGGTACTGCAGCACGAGCGAACCCATGCCCGACGTCGATGTCGTCAACACCGGCCTCCTGCCGGCCGGGGCGCCGGGCTGGAAGGACCGCGTGCAGGAGCGGGTGCAAGAGCGTCTTCAAGAACGCCTGCAAGAACGCCTGCAAGAACGCCTGCAAGAACGCCTGCAGGAGCGTGTCGGGCCGGCCCGGTCCCGACGCTCCGAGGCGACCGCCTGGCCCCGGCGCCTGATCGTCGCCGGTGCCCTCCTCGGCGGCGACGCCGCCGCCGTGCTGGCCGCCTGCGGGGCGAGCCTGCTCGTCATGGCGGCGGCCGGAGCGCTCCCCGGCCTCGGGCCGGCCACGCTGCTCGGCTGGTGTGCCCTGCAGATCGGCACCCTGACCCTGTGCGGCCTCTACGAACCGATCGAGGCGGAACCGATCGAGCGGCTGCGCCGCCGCGGGCTCGCCGCGGCCTTCGCGTTCGGCGCAGCCGTTCTGGTCGGCGGCGGCTCCTCGCCGTGGCTCTCGACCGCCGCCGGGCTCGCCGCCCTCCTCTCGATCCCGCTCGGGCACTACGCGGAGGGGTTCGTGCGTGCGCGGCTCGTCCGGCGGGGCGTATGGGGGGCGGCGACCATCGTCTACGGCGAGGGCGCCGCCGACCTCGCCCGCAGCCTCGCCGCGCGGCCGGAACTCGGCCTGCGACCGATCGGCATCGTCCGCGAGCCCGCTGACGGGGTCGAGCCTTTCCGCACCGCGCCTTTGGGGCCGGCGCAGGACCAAGGCGGGGCCGAGCATATGGCCGAGCGCATGGCTGACCTGCTGGCAACGGCCGAGGTCGCCATCTGCACGCCGGGCGAGCGCGAACCCGCCCGCTTCGCCTGGCTGACCCGGCACCCGTTCCGACAGGTCATCGTGGCGCACCAAGCGCCGGAGGTGGAGACCGTGCGGCTCCAGACCCGATGCCTCGGCCCGGTGGTCGGGCTCGTGGTGCGTCGGGCGATCTTCCTGCCGCACAACCTGCGCCTCAAGCGCGCGCTCGACCTCGCCGTGACGCTGCCCGCGCTCATCCTGTTCGCGCCGCTGATCGGTATGCTCGCGCTCGCGGTGAAGCTCGCCGATCCGGGGCCAGCCTTCTACGTCCAGCCCCGCGTCGGGCGGGATGGCCGCACCATCCGCGTGTACAAGCTGCGCAGCATGTTCCGCGACGCGGAGGCGCGTCTCGCCGACCACCTCGCCGCCGACGAGGGCGCCCGCCGCGAGTGGGAGCGCTTTTGCAAGCTGCGCAACGATCCGCGCGTCCTGCCGGGCATCGGCGGCTTCATCCGCCGCACCAGCCTCGACGAGCTGCCGCAACTCCTCAACGTGCTGCGCGGCGACATGAGCGTGGTCGGGCCCCGGCCCTTCCCCGCCTACCACACCGAGCGGTTCGGTCCGACCTTCCAGGCGCTGCGGGCGAGCGTGCCGCCGGGCCTGACCGGGCTGTGGCAGATCTCGGCCCGCAGCGACGGCGACCTCGCGGTCCAGGAGCAGCAGGACAGCTTCTACATCCGCAACTGGTCGATCTGGATCGATCTGTACATCCTCCTCGAGACGGTGCCGGCGGTGCTCACCGCCAAAGGTGCCCGCTGACGAGGGGCCGGTGGCCCCTCCGCCGCTCCCCCTCCGCCCTCGACGCGCTCCCCTCCGATCCCGATGCAGGCGTGACCCATGGACCCGTTCCACGAAGCCGACCCGCCCGGCGGCGGGCGATCGCTGACCGCCCATTACGAGGCTGTCACGGGCCACGCCCTCGCGGTGCTCTGGCGGCGCCGGATCATGATCGCCTCGATCGCCGGGCTGTCGGCGCTGGCGGCGGGGGCAGCCTCGATGGCCCTGCCGCCGAGCTACGTCGCCGAAGTGCTGCTCCAGTTCGATTTCGGCCAGACCCAGGACGTGCGCGGGACCGGCAAATCCGGCCCGCAGATCGCGCTGGAGCCGGCCTCGGTGGTGGAGAGCGAGGCGCGCATCATCCGCTCCTTCGCCATCGCCCAATCCGTGGCGGGACGGCTGGAGACCGGAGCCGGGCATGCGGAGCATGCGGCCAAGGAGCCCTCCGCGGGCTGGGTCGCCTCCCTGAGGCAAGCGCTCGCGAACCGCGTCCAGGCCGCGGTGCCCGCGCCTTCCGGACCTCGCCCGGAAGAGACCACGCAGCAGGAGACCGAACGGGACGCCCGGGCCCAGCAGCTCCTGCGCGGGCTCACCGTGGGCAACGACGCCAAGGCCTACCTGATCACGATCGGCTACCGCGACCGCGATCCCCGGCGGGCGGCGGAGACCGCCAACACCTTCGCCACCGAGTACCTCGCCCGCAAGATGCAGGCGGCCTCGCTCGCCACCGAGCGGGCGAGCCGCTGGTACGCCGAGCAGATCCAGGTCTCGCGCGGCGAACTCGCCCGGCTGGAGGGCGAGATCGACGCCTTCCGCAAGCGCACCGGCTTCGTCGAGTCGGTGCGCGAGGGGGTGGACCTGCGCGAGCAGCAATTGCGCGACGCCCTCACCGAACTCTCCAGCGCCTCGGCCAAGCGGCTGGCGGAGGAGGCGCGGCTCCAGCGCGCCGGAGACGTGATGCGCTTCGGCGGCGTGCCGAACGCCTCCGACACGACGATCTCGCCGGTGATCCAGCAGATGCTGGCCGATGACAGCAAGCTGCGCCAGGAACTGGAGCAGCTCACCGCCGTCTCCGGCGACAACCACCCCAGCGTGCTGCGCCTCAAGGCCTCGATCGCCGCACTCCAGCAGCGGCTTCAGATCCGCATGGCCGAGGTGCTGAAGCTGGTCGAGGTCGATCTCGGCGCCGCCCGCGGGCTCGAAGCCTCGGCCGAGGCTCGGGTCGCGACGGTGCGCCGCTCGCTCATCGAGAGCAAGGCGCTCGAAGCAAAGCTGCGGGCGCTCCAGGCCGACGCCACCGCCGCCCGAGACCGCCTGCGCGTTCTCGACGAGGGCTACCAGACCGCCAACGCGCTGAGCGAGCTCAAGCCGGTGATGGCGCAGATGCTGGCGCCGGCCAAGGTGCCGACGCTGCCCACCGGCCCCGGCCTCGGCCTCGTGCTCGGGCTGGGCTTGTTCGCCGGCGCCGGCGCCGGCTCGGTGCTGGCGCTCGCGCTCGACCGCCGCGACCGTGGCTACCGCAGCCAGGGCGAGATGGAGGCCGAGACCGGCCTGCCCTGCCTCGCGCTGCTGCCGAACCGTCCGGCGGGGGAGCATTCGGGCGAGCGCCTGGAGCAGGATCTCGTCTTCCGCGAGGCCGTGCGGGCGGCGGTGGCCGAACTCGTCGCGGTGCGCGAACCGCTCAAGGTCGTCCTCGTCACCTCGGCGATGCCGGGCGAGGGCAAGTCCGTGGTCGCCCGCTCGGTGGCGCGCTCGCTCGCCGCGATGGGGCGCCGGGTGCTGATCCTCGACGGCTCGCCCCGCCGTGCCGCGATCGAGGATGCCCGCTCCGGCAAGTCCGGCCCCGAGACGCCGGCCGACGACGAGGAGGCGGAGGGCCGCATCTCGACCATCCGCCGCGTCTCCGGCCTCAAGGACGGGCACGATATCTATGCCGAGCCGACCTTCGGCATGCTCGTACGCGAGGCGCGCGAGCGCTACGACGTGATCCTCGTCGAGGTGCCTCCCGTGCTGCTGCTGGGTGACGTCGCGCTGCTGCGCCAGCACGCCGATGCCGTGGTGCACGTCGTGGCGTGGCACGGCACCCAGAAGGCCGCTGTCACCGCGAGCCTCGCCTATATGCACCGGCTCGGGCTGACGGTCGCCGGGCTCGTCCTGAACAAGGTCGACCTGAAGCGCCACCAGGGCCGCGCCGCCGATCGCGGCACGCTCTACCGCGACTTCTCGCACTACTACCGGAACAGCGCCTGATGGGCGCGCAATCCGCAGTGGGCCTGGGAGCGGCGATCCTCGTGAGCGAATGGACCTTCGCCTGCGCGGCCTGCGGCTCCCCCGCCGTCACCTGGCCGGCGGACCCGACCGCCGAGGCGGCCATCGCCTGCGGCGGCTGCGCCCGGCCGCTGGGCACGCTCGCCGCGTTCCGGGCCGGGATCGAGGGGGTCCTGGCCGCCCACAATCCCCGCCAAAGCGAGCCGGGGCCGCAGGATCTCCCGCAGCCCCGGCCGCAATCCCGGTCGGATGCGGAATCAGACGAACAGGATATGGCCTGCGCTCAACTCGGCCTTCTGGGTGTCGGCGAGCCAGAGCGTGTCCGATCCTGAGCGGATCGCGACATCGGCGCCGACATCCTGTGCCGCGGCCAGGACGGCATCGAGCGAGCCGAACATCGACCGGCTGATCTCGATCGCGTCGGGAGCGGAGCCGCCGGTCTCGAAATCCTCGACCCAGTCGACGCCGTTGCCGGCCTTGAACGCGAACCGGTCGGCCCCGGCTCCGCCCCACAGGTGGTCGGTCCCGCTGCCACCGTCGAGCCGGTCGTTGCCGGCCCCGCCGTAGAGGTGATCGTCACCGGCGAGCCCGTTGAGCGTGTCGTTACCGCCCATCCCGTCGAGGTCATCGGCGGAATTGGATCCGGTCATGGTCTCGGCACCGGCGGTGCCGTCGCGGTTGAGGCTCGCGCCGGAGGGTGAGGCGGCGACCGGGGGAGGCGATGCCGGGCTGTTGCCCGTCACCACTCCGACGACGGATCCGACCGTTCCCGCCACCCAGTCGAACACGTTCTGGATCGGCGTCATCGGCGTGGCCGAGGGCGCCGCCGACACGTCCGCGCCCGACGAGGATGGTCCCCACACGATGTTGTTGGCCACCGCCGGGTCGGTATAGGTCGAGTCCTCGATCGACACGTTGTCGCCGCTCGCGTTCCAGATGACGGCGTTGGACATGGGATCACCCCGGCCCTGGTCGTCGACGATGTTGTCGAAGGAGCGGGTGTCGATGAAGGTCACGTCGTCCGAGTAGGACGAGAAGCCGCCATTGCCCATGTGGATCACGTCGACGTTCTCGACGCGGCCGCCTTGGGAATCGCCCTCGAACATCACGCCGACGCCGCTCGGCGAATTGTTGCCGTCGATCACGCCGTGGGAGATCGTCACGTTCTGGCTGTCGATGATCGAGACGTTGTCCTCGACATGCGAGTGGCCCGGATCGTTGCTGACGGCGAAGTCCGAGAGGCTGCCGTCCGGCGACTGGTAGAACTGGACGAACTGGCCCGACGGATAGAGTCCGTGGAAGTCGTGACCCTCGACATGAGAGAGCGTCGCACCCGGCGATTGGCCGAGATAGATGCCGGTGCCGCTGTCCTGCAGGGTCACGTGCGAGGCGGTGAAGTCGGGTGAATTGACGACCCGGATACCGGTCGCCTCGCCCGCCAGGCTCTGGCTCCCGTCGGGTGGATCGGAATTGACGACGAGGCTGTTCTGAACAGTGACGCCGCTGGAATCCTCGACGACGATGCCATGTCCGTCGGCGTGATGAATGGTGACGTTGCGGATGACGACGTTGTCGTGCTCGACGCGGATGGCATCACCGTCGGAGACCCAAAGATCCAGATTTTCGATGATCTGGCCGTCATGCGTCGTGCGGATGGGAGTGGTGCTGGTGATCAAACCTTCAGGCATATCTACTCCATTTGTTAATATTTCAACAAAATCAATAACTATCGGAATACAATCAGCAAATCGACCGAGCAAATCTGCAACTTCGACAGCATGGACTAGGCCATAAGACCTATTCAGCCTGGGAAGTTATTAACAGCGAAGCTTTTTAAGGAGGACGGCCCTGCGCGATATTTCTTGCGCCGCACAATTGATGTGGCTGTAAGGCCACGCTTGTTCAGGCCGCAATTGATTCGAAGGCGCGTCGCCGCCGGCCGGGCCGCAGGATCTCCCGCGGCCCGGCCGGCGAACGTGCTTCCGAGCTGGTTTCACGAAGCGTCGGGCGCCGATTCGCCCTCGACCGGACGTGGCCGGCGCAGCAGCGTTGCGCGGGGCAGGCTCAGACGAACAGGAAGTCGCCGGCCGAGAGCTGCGCCTTATGGACGTCGGCGAGCCACAGCGTGTCCGCGCCCGAGGTGATGGCGACATCGGAGCCGACATCATGGGCCGCGGAGAGCAGGGCGTTGAACGAACTGAACATCGACTTGCTCACTTCGACGACGTCCTGCGCAGTGCCGTTGAGCTGGAAGTCCTCGACCCAGTCGGTGCCGTTGCCGGCCTTGAACACGAAGTGGTCCGCGCCGGCACCACCCCAGAGGTGGTCGGTGCCGCTGCCCCCGTCGAGCCGGTCGTTGCCCGCCCCGCCGTAGAGGCGGTCGTCGCCGGCCAGCCCGTTGAGCGTGTCGTTGCCGCCCCGCCCATCGAGGTCGTCGGCGAAACGCGAGCCGGTCATCATGTCGGAGGCCGCCGTGCCGTCCCGGTCGATGCCGGTGCCGGCCGGCGTCGGGCTGGCAGTCGGAGCCGTGGCAGCCGGGGTCGGAGCCGGGGTCGGAGCCGGGGCTGGGGTCGGAGCCGGCGCACTGCCCGTCGCCGTCCCGTCGAACACGTTGTGGATCGGCGTCATCGGCGTGGCCGAGGGCGCTGCCGACACGTCCGCGCCGGCGGAGGACGTCCCCCAGACGATGTTGTTGGGGACCCCCGGATCCGTGTAGGTCGAGTCCTCGATCGTGACGTTGTGGCCGCTCGTGTTCCAGATCAGCCCGTTCGACAGCGAAACGCCGCGGCCCTGGTCGCCGGCATCGTTGTCGAAGGAGCGGGTATCGACGAACGAGACGTCGTCCGAGTAGGACGAGAAGCCGCCATTGCTCATGTGGATCACGTCGACGTTCTCGACGTGGCCACCCTGCGAATTGCCCTCGAACATCACGCCCGCGCCGCTCGGCGAGTTGTTGCCGTCGATCACGCCGTTGGCGATCGAGACATTCTGGCTGTCGATGATCGAGACGTTGTCCTCGACATGCGAGTGGCCCGGATCGTTGGTGACGGCGAAGTCCGAGAGGCTGCCGTTCGGCGACTGGTAGAACTGAACGAGCTGGCCGCCGGGGAAGGGCCCGTGGAAGTTGTGGCCCTCGATGTAGGAGAGCTTCGCGTTCGGGGACTGACCGAGATAGATGCCGGTTCCGCTATCCTGCAGGGTCACGTGCGAAGCGGTGAAGCCGGACGCGTTGACGACCCGGATGCCGGTGGTCTCCGCATCGGTCTCGCCTCCGTTGCCGGTCGGCGGGTCGGAATTGACGATGAGGCTGTTCTGGACGGTGACGCCGCTCACGTCCTCGACGACGATGCCGTTGCCGTCGGCATGGTGGATGGTGACGTTGCGGATGACGACGTTGTCGTGATCGACGCGGATGGCGTCGCCGTCGGAGACCCAGAGATCCAGATTTTCGATAACCTGTCCGTCGTACGTCGTGCGGATGGGGGTAGTGCTATAGGTTTGGCCCGCAGGCATGATTGCTCCTTGATGCGGTGATCGCAACGGAGCGGGACCTAACGAAGGTTATCGAGCGGATCGATTGCGTAAATCTGCAACGTACCCCGCAAGGACTACTCCCCACGAGGTATGGACGCGCGAAAACGGTTCAGCTTAATGCTGTTTTCTCGCGTGTCTTGGTCAGAATTTTTCTGACAGACGAACGATCTGTTGCCGAACGGCCACGTTTGGTGCCCGTCCGGGCCATCCATGCCTCGGGCCGTTCACGCGCCCGGCGACGCAATCCAGCCTTCGAAGCAGATCGCGAGCCGTCCGAGTCGGGCCAGCCACGCCAGCGTGCACGCCACATCTCAGTGGCGGCGCGCCAGCCATTTGCATGGCCGATGTTGCGCCGGGCGATCCGTGGCGTGCTACGACGTGCCCGGCATTCGCGCCGGAAACCCCCGATGCGGTGCGGTCCGGACGCCTGCAGCCCGCCACGCACCAGCCGCCGCCCATTCGTCTTGCCGCTGCGGCCCATTTCGGCGCGTGGCAGGAGCGTCCCCTACCTGCCCGCGCAAGACCAAGATGATTCCGGCTCGAGACAGACCCATCGATCAGGTTATTTCAACCCGATCGGATCCTCCTCTGGATAATCTGCCGCCTCTAGATCGTCTGATTGTAGGCTCCTACTTCCGGATGCTGGCGCAGCACCCCGTCAAC
>Ga0268290_100079_pt1 | contig 39194 bp, 36 predicted proteins | sample MetspRMADM_FD_191346 | JGI IMG/M metagenome (GOLD analysis project Ga0268290, IMG submission 191346) | Soil microbial communities from San-Diego area, Southern California, United States - Methylocaldum sp. RMAD-M | ecosystem: Environmental > Terrestrial > Soil > Desert | place: USA: California... | reverse complement strand
GAAGACCGCCGGCCTCCCCCAGCGTCCGGTCGACATTCATATTCTCGGATACTACGGCCGCCAGCGATGTACTTACAAAGGCCTTGGCCTTCTCCGTGACGCGTACCGGAACATCATGTGCTCCGTAAGCCGTCGCCATGAGGTGGATAATCCCGGTCCATGCAAGGCTCGACGCGATCTGCATAGCTTCGTTGATGTAGTCCGGCGGTGTGTTCGCTACCTCCGCGAACCGAGCGACCTGATCCGGATGCGAGGCATCGACGAACACCAAGCCCGCGACTTCATCACCAAATTTGCGGGTGTAGGCCATGCTGTAAGGCCCACCGATCGAATGGCCGGCCAGAACGAAAGGTCCCTTCTCTCCTGCCGCGGTCAGGACGGCCCGAAGATCCTCTGCCACGGCATCGGCGTGCTGCGGCGTGAACTTCGGCTCGCTCCACATAATTCCGGCGCGATCATAGGCACAAGCGCGAGTAAGGCGTGCGACGCTGTCTTGTACCTTTGCCCACGAAAGCGTCCCATATGTCGGGCGACGCGCCGGCGTCAGCTAGGCTCCCATCTGAGCAATAAGGCCCTGCCTGAGGCCAGATCCTGACCCTGCTTCCTGGCGCAGCAATCTCGGCGGCACATGAACCGGGCGCTTCGAACAGATTGGAATCCGAGCTATTCGTGCGGACCTTTTGGTTCCATTCACTGAAGCCTGGTTTGCGCGATGAACTCTTGTTCCTGCAGGAGCTCGCGTGATCGATCGGCTGGCAGCGCATCTTCGGCGAGATTTTCCTCAAATGAGGGGCCATTCCGCTCCGGAACCTCAAGTATATGCGTGCCTTTGCTGAGGCATTCCCGACGAGGAGATTATGCAACAGCTTGCTGCACAATTGCCCTGGGGCCATAGCGTGCGGTTTTGCCTCTGATCCGACCGCCCTTGATCAGGCAGATGGACGTCAACCGCGCAGCAGGTCCTTCAGAACTTGCGAGAACATCTAAGCGGAAACATCTTCAGATACCCCTGCGGTCGTCAACGAAGTGAATCGTCTTCAAGCCGGACGAACCGGCGACATTCGCTTTAACGGGGAAATCTCGCACCTCTTTCTCAGGCGCTCCTGGCGCCAGCCGCGAGGATAATTCGCGCATGGATGGTTTGGTCGTCGTTCTCGACGTTTGGACCTTGGTGGTGAACGCTCTGCTGCTGCCGACGGAAATAGTCCTCGCGATGGATACAGCGTCGGCTGGACTTGGCGTTTTGCCGACAAGGGGTTGGGAGACCCCAGATTGGGAGCAGGCCTCCGCTTCAGGTGATGTATTCGCCCTCCTTCACCTGCCTTTGCACAGCGAGGGACAGCATGTGGTCAAATTTGCCGCCATCGGACATAGGTCCGACGGAGGAACTTTTTTCTCGCCAAGATCTTGGTATTCCAAACTTCGGGCACCTTCGGGAGAACTCTTTATGGATGAACAACTTGCTCCTGAGGACGCTGAACGTGTTCGTAAAAGCTACCTTTTGAAGCGCTTTTGGATCAGCGCTCGCGGCTTCTGGGGCATGAATGGTGACCGGCTCGCTTGGTTATGCACAGTCGCCATCCTGGCGCTGATCGGCATCAACGTAGGTTTCCAATACGCGACGAATGTGTGGAACCGTGAAATCTTCGACGCAATCGAGCAGCGTAACGCGCCCACGGTCTATGACTTGGCGACAATATTTCCGCTCCTGGTCTTGGGAGCCGTTGCTGTCGTGACGAGCCAGGTCTTCGTCCGCATGATGGTCCAACGGCGCTGGCGTTCGTGGCTGACTAAAACGTTGATCGCCCGCTGGCTGGATCATGGACGCTACTACCAACTCAACCTCATTGATGGCGATCATCAGAACCCGGAGGCACGCATCTCCGAAGACATGCGCATAGCGACCGAGTCGCCGGTGGACTTTGTCTCCGGCGTCCTGGCTGCATTTCTGTCCGCGTCGACATTCATCCTAGTGCTCTGGAATATCGGCGGTGCTCTTAGTCTTACGATCGGCGGAGGCACTATAACCATACCGGGGTTCCTTGTGTTCGCGTCTTTCCTTTACGCCGTCATAGCATCAGGCTCGATCGCCTTGATCGCCCGCAACTTCGTGAAAGTTTCAGAAGTGAAGAACCAAGTTGAAGCCGAGTTTCGCTACGCGTTGACCCGCGTGCGCGAGAACGGCGAAAGCATCGCACTGTTGGGTGGTGAAGAAGAGGAGCGCGACGGGCTTCAACGCGTGTTCGGGCATGTGCGGCATCAATGGCGGCTACTCTCACATCAGTACATGCGCACCACACTCGTCTCCCATGGGTCACTCTTGATTGCGCCTGTTGTGCCGCTTCTGCTGTGCGCGCCGAAATTCCTGGCCGGACAGATGTCCCTCGGCGAGGTGATGCAAGCAGCATCTGCATTTACGATCGTCCAGACGGCTTTTGGCTGGCTCGTCGACAACTATCCTCGGCTTGCAGATTGGAATGCTTGCGCGCGGCGCGTCGCCTCCTTGATGGTGTCGCTTGATGGTCTGGAACGGGCGGAGCAGACCGAGACGGTTGGCCGAATCAAGCGCGGCGAAACGGATGGCGATGTGGTGCTCAGTCTCAACAACCTTTCCGTTTCCCTCGGCGATGGTACCGCAGTCGTCAAAGAAACGAAGGTCGATATCGAGGCCGGGGAGCGGGTGCTGGTGGCGGGAGAGTCTGGATCGGGCAAGAGCACTCTGGTCCGAGCAATCGCTGGTCTTTGGCCTTGGGGAGATGGCGGCGTCCAGTTCCGCTCCGGCAGTAGCGTCTTCATGCTTCCGCAAAAACCTTATGTACCGTCAGGAACACTGCGTCGTGCAGTGGCCTATCCGCATTCAGCGAGAGATTGGACCGCCCAGGAGCTACAGTCAGCCCTGACCAAGGTCGGGTTGGGCAAGATAAGCGACCAAATCGAGGAAGAAGCACCTTGGGATCACACCCTATCCGGAGGTGAGAAGCAGCGCTTGGCATTCGCCCGTCTTCTTTTGGACAGACCGGACATCGTGATCATGGACGAGGCAACCTCTGCTCTGGACGAGAAAAGCCAAGATCAGATTATGCAGATGCTGACCGAGGAGATGCCGAAGGTGACGATTGTCAGTGTCGGCCACCGCGCGGAACTGGAAGCATTTCACAGCCGGAAGATCACGCTGGAGCGGCGCGAAGGTGGCGCACGTTTGGTGAGCGATGTCGATCTACCATCCAAGCCAACGAGGCCGAACATACTGTCTCGGCTGGCACAACGCGCGATTAGGCGGAACGAATTCAAGGAGAAGCGTGAGGTTCGCAGCTAAGGTTCCTGCCCAGGATCGACCGCCAGTTGTACGTTTCTCGCCGCCAAAAGCAGATCTGATCTAAAGCCACAACCTCTTCGTCCCGGGCATCGTAAACTTAACGTTACGAGACAAGCTGAGATGCTGGGATGTTTGGTCCGCGTTCCCGAAATCCGGATTCTCGATGAGGCCACGAATGCCATGGACGGCTTGTCCCAGGCATCGATCGTAGAGACCTCGAAATCAAGAGCCGGACGCCGCGCCACAATCGTTATCAGTCATCACTACAGCACCATTTCCTTCTGTGACGAGGTCGTCATTGGCGGCGCCGGCCGCGTCCGCAATCAGACGCCGTTTGCCGAAATTGCCTCCTTGAGGATGGAACAGCTCTACGAACATGAGACGCCTTGACTCGGCTCAATGAGCAGATACGACCGCCTTCTCGTCGATATTTGCGCGGGCGTAGATCTTTCGGGCGGAGGCGGCGAGAACGAGCAGCGTCACCGCCGCGAGCAGGCAGCAGCTCGCGAATCCCGTCGAAAAGGATTGACGGGCAGCTTCAAGCCAGGCCGGCACGAGGTTCCCTTCAAGCGCCCTCGCAGTTTCGACCGCACCGCCGAGCGTTGTCCGCACGGCCGCCGTCTGAGCGGGATCGAGCCCGTCGATATTCACCGCATCCATCAGCACGCGATAGATCAAGGTGCCCAGGCTGCCGAGCAATGCAATGCCGAGCGCGCCTCCAAATTCGGCGCTGGTTTCCGAAATAGCCGAGGCGGAGCCGGACCTTTCGGGCGGAGCGGCTCCCACGATCAGGCCGGTCGTCGTCAGCACGACCGGCACGAAGCCGACCGCGATCACCATGGTTGAACCTAGAACCCCGAAAAGACTCTCGGAATAAGCGGCAACCGACATCAGGAACATGCCTGCAGCGTTGATTACCAGGCCAAGTAGTACGGTGCGGACCGGGCCGAAACGGTTGGTGAAACGATAGGCCTGCAGAGACATGACGGTGAAGACGATCGAGGACGGGACCGACCAAAGAGCCGCTTCGAGGGGTGTGAGGCCAAGCACGAATTGAAGGAACAGGTTCTGGTAGAGAAAGACGCCGAAGACGAAGAACATCCCCGCGAGATTCACCAGAAGCGAGGCTGTGAAAGAGGGTAGCGCAAAGAGCTTCAGCTCGATCAAGGGATCTGGAAGGGTTTTCTGACGGTTCACGAACAGCCAGCCGACAGCAAGTCCGGCGGCGATCGGCAGCAGATAGCGAAGATCGAAACCGTCTGCCGCCATGTGCTTGAAACCGTAGATGATCGGCAGCACGGTGGCGAGCGACAGCAGCACGCTCAGGAGGTCGAGTTTGGCGCCGTCGGGGCTTTTGTATTCCGGCAGCAGGATCGGTGCTACGACCAGCAGGATGAGCATCACCGGGATGTTGATGAGAAACACTGCGCCCCAGTGGAAATATTGCAGCAGAAAACCGCCCAGAAGCGGCCCGATCAGGCCACCGAGCGCAAACGCCGTGCCCCAGATGCCGATGGCGCGGTTGCGCTCCGCTTCGTTCTTGAAGAGGTTGACGATCAGCGACAGTGTCGAGGGCGCGATCGTCGCTCCGGCGATACCGAGAAGCGCCCGCGACGCGATGAGTTGCTGCGCGCTGGTGGAAAAAGCTGCCAGCGCCGAGGCGACACCGAAGGCGGCTGCACCGATCAGCAGCACGCGGCGACGGCCGATCCGATCCCCCAGCGTGCCCATCGTAACCAGGAAGCCGGCGACCATGAAACCGTAGATATCGTTGATCCAGAGCAGTTCGGAGGCCGATGGGTCCAGGTCGGCGACGATCGCGGGAATGGCGAGGAACAGGATGGAAAGATCCATCGAATAGATGAGGCAGGCAATCGACAGCACGCAGGCGCCGATCCACTCCCTGCGGCCGGCGAGATTCAGGCTCGCATTGCCACTCTCGATACGCATGGAACTCCTCCTATCGCGGCGCGCAATGTGACGCGCCGGAGGAGGAATGGCAACCGACGTCGCGATGCCTTCTGACATCATCTGGCGACTGGTTAGGCGGCAGATGTCCGACTGGACACTCCGATGTCCACAATCTGAGAGGAACAACCCAGACCTTTTCCGCGATCTCGCTAACTGTCAGCGACGAATTGTACTTCGTTGTTATTCGCATTGTGTAGTCAAATTATACAATTGGGCCGACTCTCTTGGACGCGTGGTGCAGTCTCCATAGAAATCGGCGCATCAAACGAGGAGGCTTCGGTGAAAAGCGGCAAAAACGGGCTCATTGACGATCTTAAGCGTCCAATTCTGACGATGGAGCTGGATCCCTATCAAGACTTGGACGAAGTCGGCCTGAGTGAACGCTATGGCCTTTCCCGTACACCTGTACGGGAAATAAAAGCAGCCGCCAAATAGGTCCCCTTGATAGGTTTCTGCACAGGAACTTTCATACTCGCTGAAGCCGGTCTGATGAAAAATCACCAGACTTGCGTGAGCTGGCTTCACTATCCTGCTTTTCGCGAGCGCGTCCCTGATCACGAAGTGCGAGCCGACCGGATATTCAACCTCGATCGCAACAGGGGATCCTGCGCCGGAGGCAGCAGCTCGGCAGACATGGCCGCGTCGATCGTCAGACGTCAAATCAGCAAAGAGGTGGAGAGAAACGCGCTGGACGTGCTGCAGATTCACAAGGCGCGTTCAGCTCTCGATATACAGCCGCGCAGGCCCCTTTCAATCGAATGTGACGATCCGCGGCTCAGGGCCGTTCTCATCATGATGGAAAACCACATCGACAGCATGATCCACTTGACGACCTGGCGGCATCGGTCGGCCTGTCGCGAGGGCAACTGGAGCGTCTCTTTGCAAAGAATGCGATGAGTTCTCCAGGACACGTCTACACCCGCCTCCGTCTGGAGTGGGCAAGGCAGCTGCTGATCCAGACAAAGGCTCCCCTGATCGAAATCGCCATGGAAATCGGCTTCGAAAATGCCTCGCATTTCGGAAAGCTGTTTCGGAAAACTTACGGCCAGACGCCGGCTCAGCTGCGGGCGGCAAGCACCAATGTTGGCCATTAGCGAGAAGAGCGGTGAATGTGTTGAGTGAAGACGCCCACCTTCTTCGCCTCGAACGGGTATGAACCGTTGCTTCCTTTAAGTTCACAGCGTCCTATTGATTTCATTTGTTTTTCGGGTGGGCCTGATGTCGTGCAACAGCGCTGTCGTCGCTTTTTCCCGCAGGACACGGCAGCATTGGTCTCCAAGATTTTAAACCAGGCTGAAAATCAGCATGAAGAGCTGTTTCCGACAAAGGTTAGGCCGAGCGCAACCTGATGAAAATGAGTATTGTCATAGGGCCTTCCTTTTCAAGCGGGCCTGACCTTTATCTCTTGAGAGAGCCAACCATTCGATTGATAGCGCCCCAATATTCCTTGTGCATGGTTTCGGCTGCTTCCGAGATCGCCAGCTTCCAAGCAGGTCCGCGATCCCATGCCTCTTCCAGAGCGTCAGCCAGTGATGGCCCATGGCCCGTGACCGGCAAGGCGTCGAATAGTATTCCTGCCTGTCTAAGGTCTTTATCTCGTTTGGCCTGGCCGCCGGCGTCATTTGGGCGGCGACCGGCAATGATAAGCTTGTGCACCGCGTACCTGCAGGGATCAGGGATAATAACTGAGATACCGGCACCATGTAGCAAGATCGAACGAACGGGATCGCGGATCAAGAAATCCATGAATCTCAGCAGTTCGGCTGACGCGCCGCCGAGAGCGGGCATGTTGGCGGGTTTGTCCGAATATTCTTCGGCTCCCCTGTTTGTCGTCATGAACTCGATCCTGTAACCGCTCTGATTCCGGAAGGCATGAGATCGAGAGCTGCCGCTGAGATGCGGCACGGCGCGGAACGTTGGATCAAGGCCTTTTAGGAGATCGAGGATCGGCGGCAGCGAATCCGCCACCTCGGCGGAGATCGCGAAATCCTGGGCTATGTCTGCATCACCTGTTAGGATCGCCGCCGAGGGCAGACGGATGCCAAGATATGCCGAGTAGCATTGAAAAGCGACGGTGCCGATGAGAACACCTCGCAGCCGGAAGAGGCCGGCCTTGGAAAGCGCCTGTACGATGTCGCCGGTAAAGCGATCAGCGGCAATCAAACCGGCTTCGCGCGTTAGCGTGGAAACGAACTTCCGGCGAGCCTTATAATCTGACTTCTCACCCTTGAAGGTTTCGACCCGTTCCGAAATTAAGGGATCGTCGGCAGGTCCGACATACCGGCGCTTCTGCCCACCCTGACCGTCCGGTTGATCGAAATACCAATAACGCCGACCATCGACTGCCACCGGCACGAATCTACCTGATGGGGGAAAATCTTCCGCCCAATCATCATCAAATGCCCGTTGCTGGAGTTCCGCGACCATGGTGCGGAACATGAGATCAATCTGCTTAATGACGGCATCCTCTATATTGCTTTCACAAATCTAGTATAGTTGCGATCACCACGCAAGCTTTGCGACTTTGCCCAGGGGTCGCTGCCCGCCTCCGCTCCGCCAATGCAAGGCACAACCCAACGCGATCCTAGATATACTACTTTTTCAAATATAGTATAGCTCGCTATCGAGATACCCCGCCTTGAAGGGATTAGAACTCGCGGCCCTCATTTAATTTCGGGACCCTTCTGCCGAAAATTCAGCGAGATGGATTGCATCAACCGAAATTTTGAGGAGTTCCGCCTAAGGGTTCAGCGCGTTATTGAGGTCATGCAATCCGACCATCAGCATCATGGGGTCGGCAGGAGAAGACAGGAAGCCGACGGCCTCGTAGAAGGCTCGTGCGTCATCTGAAATCGCATGAACGAGCATACCTCGAATGCCAAGTACTTCCGCGGCATTGAGCAGGCGCAGGCCCGCGTCGCGCACCAATGCCCTGCCGATACCGCGCCCTTGGTAGGATCGATCAATGGCGAGGCGACCAAGCACAGCGACCGGAATTGGATCAGGCATATTGCGCCGAAAACGGCCAGGCGCTTCCGGCTGTTTGACGGCGCCGGAAGCGAGCGCGTAATAGGCGATGACGCGGCTCTCCTCGCACACGACGAAGGTCCGCGATGCGCCGCTCGTTTGATTAGAACGGGCGCGACGTCGCAGCCAGTCGTCCAGTTCAATGACTCCAGAATGGAACTCGGCCAGCTCATGATGATCCGCCAGGGGTGCCGGTGCGCTGAGGGTCACGCCTCATCCCACGGTGCTTTGGTCGACATGGTGCGTGCTAAACGCTCATTGGGCTGCGTGGGTGCATCGAGCCGGGCAAGGTATTCAGCATAGATTTCCGCGCTTACCGTGAAGACAGTGCGGTCGAGCAGCACTTCCTCGGCTCGGCGCTCGGAAGCTTCCAACATAAAATCCGTTCGCGTCTTACCAAGCAACTCAGCGGCGCGATCGATCAAGTTGCGGGTGGCGGGCTTGATGCGCATATTCAGCGGTACGCTTGCATCCGAGCTTTTACTCGTGTGTGAGGTCGGCATGGCAAACTCCTGTTTGCACCTATATAGCGTAACGACAATATCTTTACAAGATTCCCGTAAAGACATCGTCGTTACACCGTGCGCGTATTCGTGATCCGCGGCATTAGCTCATAGAAGCTCTTTGATAGGATACGAACCGGCGACCTTCTGCTCGCACACGTTCCGTACGGCAAATGTCTTTTGTGGCTCAGGCATGTAGGCTGCTGCGCGGGCTGCCCATCATCTATACGGCGCGTCTATTTCATTTCGTTGGATGAGACCGCGCGCTCAGCTTGTTTCCATCCGGGTCGCGAAGATATGCCACAAAGGCCCCATTTGAACGCTCCGTAGGGGGACTCTCAATCGCCGTGCCACCATGCGCGGTACCAGCGGCATGCCATGCGAGAACATGGTCGCGGCTCTCCGCGGCGATACCTATCGTGCCTCCATTGGCTGCGGTCGCTGGTTTGCCATCGATCGGTGTTGTGATCATGAGCCGGCCCCCCTCATGGACGTAGATCAGGCGGCCTCTCGCATCCATCTCGCCGGGATTGCCTCCCAATGCAGCGAATGTGGCGTCGTAAAAGCGTCTGGAACGCTCCAGGTCATTGCTGCCGATCATGATGTGGGTGAACATGCTTCCTCTTCAATCGGTTGCTTCTGTCGATGCACTCACTCACGTTCAACGCTCGAATTTCCGCAAATATTGCGCTGGCGATGTACCGAGTGCTTTCTTGAACATTGTAATAAACGCGGAAACGGATTCATACCCGAGATCACCCGAAACCTGCTGCACCGTCACCCCAGCCGCGAGGCATCGGATGGCAATGATCAATTGCAACTGCTGACGCCAACGGCCGAAGGTCAGGCCGGTTTCCTGCTGAACGAGACGCGCAAGGGAGTTCTCGCTCATGGCCACGCGCCTGGCCCATTGTGCCATGGTGCTGCGGTCAGACGGATCTTCCACCAGCGCAGAAGCGATACGGTTCAATCTTGCCTCGGATGTCAGCGGTAAATGCAGATCCTCCACCGGCATCCGTGACAAGGCCGACAGAAGCAGGGTTGTCATCGTCTCCCCATAAGCAGCCGCTACCTCGGATTGGTCAGCCATCTCAATGATGAGCTCTCTGACAAGCGGAGACAGCGAAAGCGTGCTGCATCGATCTGGCAGATCGGCAGCGTCCGGCTCAACCAGGATCCCTCCATGCTACTGAAGGGATCCCGGCATTAGGCGAGCGGTAATGTACCCATGCAATCCACCGCCGCGATAACACTCAAGCGCCAGAGCGTGTCATGTTGTTTGTCAGCGAAACGGACATGTCGATGCGATGGAGCTGGCGGCGAAGCGGCGCGCAGTCGGGATAGCCCGACTTCAGCTTCTGCTTCAAGTCTGCAAGCATCGCCACAACCTCGTCGGGTGATTTCGCCATATCCCGATATGGGAAATCCGCCTCGACGTCGGTATAGTAGACCTCAAAAAGCTCGGGACCTTCCAGCTCTCCTCGGCCGATCTCGAGGCCCATCCAATCCTCTAACGTCGAGCGCAACGAATTCAGTCGCCGGTATGCTCCGTAGGGCCGGTGCTTTGAACGGACCTCCTTGATGTTCCGCCCAGCCTCGACGTGCCCCCGCAACCCCCGGCTCGCCGGCGGGGCGAGGCTGAGACCCGCCTAAACTATAGCTGTACGGAACGGTTGTAGCGCTGGGAGAGGATAAATAGTGCCCTGGCACCTGGCGCGGCGCACGTCTTGAGGGCTTTTCGCCAGCGGACTTATGAAATATCCCAAGAATCCGAAGATTCTCCCGGCCAGTTCGATTCAACAAGCGGCGCAGGCATGGCTTCGATCTTAGCGACAAGTCCATCAAGATTACATCCTGAGCGCCCATCTGTCGCGACATGGAGCTCGCAACTATACGGGCTGTACATACCCGGCCAGGAAGTTTTCACAACTCGCCACCCCGTTCGAGTCGCCCACGCAGCACGCGCCGCTTCATCTGGTGCTCGAGCGTACGGCTCGTCGATCAGAATGAACTGTCCAATCGCGGGATCGACCCAGAGGGTCGCGGGATCGCTGCTCGGCAGTTCATCATCGATCGAGCCGTTTGGGTAAGCTTTTCGAGAATCGCGCGACGGCAGAAGACCTGTATTCTCCATGAAGCTAAGTGAGCGTTCGGCAGAGCAGAGCAGTCCGCGTCGTAGCTCTGCGATGGGTCAACCATGTCACACACGAAATGATCGTCGGCAACCTGTCGAAGCCCTCCAAAGCCACGAACCTTCTTGAGTCCGGATTTCCCGCATACTTCTAGGAGAGGCTTTGAAAGTTCGATTCTGAGGGTTTCGCGAACGCTTTACCATTGCTTCTTATCCAGCCAATATCTGGTCAACAGCACATATGTGTTGATTAATCAACAACCTGACGGGATGGCCTAAAGACACTGAAGCAAAACACTTGACGGGCGCTGGTATAATACCTTAAAAGCTTGACCACGATGAAGATGCCAGCCAGACGCAAACTGTCGGATGAAATCCGGATGCGGATCGAGGAGATGATCCGTGACGAGGTCTATCCCGTTGGGACCACGCTCCCGTCGGAGCGAGAAATGATGGAAATGTTCGACGTGGGTCGGCCGTCCATTCGAGAGGCCTTGTTCGCGCTGGAGCGCATGGGCCTGGTCAAGATCAAGACCGGCGAAAAAGCGAAGGTCACGCGGCCCACTCCAAAGGACCTGCTGTCGTCTCTGTCAGGCGTGGCCAACCTGCTGCTTGAGCAGCCGCATGGCGTAGAGCATTTCGAGCAGGCCCGTCTTTTTATGGAAACGAGCCTTGCGCGACATGCAGCCGAGCACGCGACAGATCTGCAAATCGGGACGCTTCGCGAGGCGCTGGAGAGGAACCGTGATGCGATACCGAAGGCCCGTCTGTTCGCGATCACGGACGTCGCTTTTCATCGCATTCTCACTGAGATTCCCGGCAATCCAATCTTCGTCGCGATGCATGACGCACTGGTCGATTGGCTGATCAACCAGCGACGTCTCCCGTCCGACCCTGATGTATCGAACAAGCGCAGCTACGAGGGCCACGCGGCGATATTCCACGCCATTGAGGCTCGCGATCCCAATGCGGCCGCGCACGCCATGAAGGTACACTTAGAGAACGCTCAGAGGAAGTTCAAACCAGCAAATTAACTTGGATACCTGAGGAGGAGGAAAAGAATGAGACTGACATTTTCGTGCATAGCAATGGCAGGTCTATTGGTGGCCGGCGCAGCTACGGCCCAGGAGAGCCGTGTCCTGAAGCTTGGCATGCAAGGCACCGCCGGCGACCCACAGTATCAAGGAGTCATGGCGGCTGCCAAGCAGATCGAGGAGAAGACCGGCGGCAAGCTGAAGGTGGAAGTCTTCCCAAATTCCCAACTCGGCAGTTTCACGGAAATGATGGAGCAGGTCACACTCGGCGAGCTCGACTTCACGCTCAATCCCTTCGGTGGCATGGATCCTTGGGTCGCTCGTGCGGGCGTTGCCAGCGCCGCCTATGTTGTAAAAGACTTCAGTCACCTGCAAGCCATTCTGGCCTCCGACTGGGGCAAGGCCGTGCTTGAGGAAATGAAGACGAACAACAAGTGGCACACGATCGACTCGTGGTATTTTGGCACCCGCCAGACGACCTCTAAAAAGCCAATCTCCAAGGTTGAAGACCTGAAGGGCATGAAGTTGCGCGTCCCGAACTCCGCGCCGCTGCTTGCTTGGGCCAAAGCCATGGGGGCAAGCCCCACTCCAGTCGCCTTCGCCGAGGTGTATCTGGCGCTGCAGACCAATCAGGTTGACGGCCAGGAAAACCCCCTTCCCATCATCGACGCGATGAAGTTCATGGAGGTGCAGTCGCACATCTCCCTGACCAATCACCTCGTGCAGGATCAACTCATCCTGATGTCCGAGGAGACATGGGAAGAACTCAGTGACGCTGACAAGCAAATCGTCACCGACGCCTTCAAGGCTGGCGGCGACGTCAACAACAAGATCGTCACGGACAAGGAGACCGCCCTCCTCGCCCAGTTCGAGAAAAACGGAGCGACCGTCGTCAAGCCTGACCTCGAAGCCTTCAGGGCTGCGATGAAACCCGTTTATGACGAACTAGACGGCAAGTTCGGCGCCGGCACCGTGCAGTCGCTGGCAGGTCTGGCCAAGTAGAAATGCCCGTTCCCCGGGGCGAATGAGGCGCCCGGGGACGACCGGCGGAGATTCCCAATGTCCAAGCTAACGCCCGGGCAAACCTCGCCCGTTCCCCATAGCCTTGCCCGTTTTGAAGAGTCTATCGGCGCAATCCTGCTGGTGCTGGTTTTCGGTTCAATCGCGCTACAGATCGTCACCCGTTTCATCTTCCGCGATCCGCTTTTCTGGACGGAGGAAGCCGCGCGCTACCTGTTCGTGTGGCTTGTCGCCATTGGTTCGGCAGAATGCGTCCGCAATCGCTCGCACATCGCCATGGACGTCTTTACCACGCTGCTGCCTCCACGCCCCCGGCTGATCCTGTCGATCGTACTGAACACTGCGATCGTCGCAGCCCTGCTGTTCCTCTGCTGGTATGGCTTTTTCGGCACGTTGCGGGCTCATCGGGTGATGTCGGTTGCCGTCGGCGTTCAGGAATCCCTCCTGTACGGCGCGCTGCCAGTGGGAGCCGCACTGATGGCGATCCGTATGGTCGCGGTCATCATCGGCGACGTCATCGTGCTGACGACACCCCACAAGATCGCCGATGACGATTTGCCTCCGGCAAATGAAAGGTATCTGTAATGGTCTCCCTTTTCGGCGGCTGGTTCGCCCTTCTCTTAGCCGGCATGCCAGTTGGCTTCACGCTGATCGTGGCGTCGCTTGCCTTCATGCTTTACGATGGGCAGGGGTTGAACTTCGCGGCCCAGCGCATGGTTGCCGGCCTCAACAGCTTTCCGCTACTGGCCATCCCCTTCTTTATCCTGACGGCGCAGTTGATGAATACATCAGGGGTAACTGACCGCATCTTTGGCTTCGCCAAGGCGCTGGTCGGACACGTCGCCGGTGGTCTGGCGCATGTGAACATCCTGGCGAGCCTGATGTTTTCCGGCATGTCCGGCTCGGCAGTCGCCGATGCAGCCGGTCTTGGCCAGCTGGAAATTCGGGCTATGCGCAATGCCGGTTACGACCAGAGATTTGCCGGATCGATCACGGCGGCTTCCGCCATCATCGGTCCGCTCGTGCCGCCGTCCATCCCGCTCGTCGTCTATGGCGTCATCGCTAATACCTCGATCGGCGGACTTTTTCTGGGTGGAATTGTGCCTGGCTTGATGTGCACCGCGGCACTGATGATCATGGTCTACATACTGGCCCGCCTGCGCAACTATCCTCGGGAGCAGAAGGCGACGGTTCGGCAGATGGGGCGGAGCTTCCTTTCAGCAATCGTTCCGCTGATGACGCCCATCATCATCATTGGCGGCATTTTCGTCGGCATCTTCTCGCCGACCGAAGCGGCCGTGGTCGCGGCTATTTATGCACTGTTCCTTGGTACGGTTGTTTATCGCGAACTGACCTGGTCGAAGCTCGTCGTGGTGCTGCGCGAAACTGTCAATCACACCGCGGCGGTCGGCCTGCTGATGATGGGTGTTTCCCTGTTCGGCTATGTGATCGCCCGCCACCAGGTGCCGCAGCAGGTGGCGGCCTTCTTTCTCGATTTCTCCGATAGCCCGCTCACCTTCCTCATCATCGTCAACCTCATGCTGCTGGCGTTGGGGACCTTCATTGAGGCGCTCGCGATCCTGCTGCTCATTGTGCCGGTCCTGGTGCCGGCTGCCGTCAGCTACGGCATCGACCCCGTCCATTTCGGCGTACTGGTGGTGATGAACCTGATGATCGGCATCCTAACGCCGCCCATGGGCGTCGCGCTCTTCGTGGTCTCGAAGGTCGCAAACATTCCATTCGGCAGCTTGGCGGTCGGTATCATCCCGTTCCTGATACCGCTGCTCGTGGTGCTGGCGCTCATCACCTTCTTCCCCGCACTCGTCACGTTCGTCCCGAGCCTCGTCATGGGTTGACGCCCTGCGCTCGCCCGATTTCAATCAATCCAAATGGTGCACAATGACCAATCTCGAAGGCATCTTTTCCGCCCTGCTCACACCCTTCAAGGATGACGAAACAATAGATCGCGCCGCGATCGGTCCTTTCGTGGACTTTCAGGTGCGGCAGAAGATCCAGGGGACCTACGTCGGTGGTAGCTCGGGCGAGGCTATGCTGCAATCGCTGCAGGAGCGTTCAAATGCGCTCGAATGGACGGCCGATGCCGCGGCCGGTCGCCTAGCGCTGATCGCCCATGTTGGGGCGATCGCCACAGCCGATACAATCGAGCTCGCCAGGGTGGCAAACACGAACGGCTATAACGCAGTTTCTGCCATTACCCCTTATTACTACGGCTTTTCCCGCGAAGAGGTAATGGAGCACTACCGGGCACTGGCCGATGCCTCGGCCCTGCCGCTGATCATCTACAACTTCCCGGCCCGCACCGCGGGATTTTCCACCGAGGAACTGTCCAACCTGCTCGGCCATGGCAACATCATCGGAATCAAGCACACGTCGAGCGATATGTTTCAGCTGGAAAGGCTGCGCCAGACGAACCCGGACGCGCTGATCTACAACGGCTATGACGAAATGTGTCTTGCCGGCCTTGCGAGCGGTGCGCGGGGAGCGATCGGCACGACCTACAATTTCATGGGCGATCTGTTTGTGGCGCTGCAGGCCCATGTTCTGGCGGGCCAGATCGAGGATGCCCGTACGCTGCAGCGTGTGGCCAACGACATCATCGACGTCCTGATAGCGGTCGGTGTTATGCCCGGATCGAAGGCGGCCCTTGACGTTATGGGCGTGCCTATCGGCCCATCGCGGCGGCCGTTCCGCAAGCTCCACGACGCAGACCGGGCACGGCTGGAGGAATCCCTTCAGCCCCTCCTTTCCTGGCGGGCCGCCAATGCATGAGGACGTCGAACGGCTCTTTGACCTCTCCGGCCGCACCGCCCTGGTGACAGGCGGCAGCAGCAACCTTGGATGGGCGGCGTCGGGTATTCTTGCTGCTGCGGGAGCCTCTGTTGCCATATCCTCCCGCAGCCTTGCCCGCGCCGAGAAGGCAGCGGAACGTCTCGCGAGCAGGTACGGAGGCGAGAGCCTGGCACTGGAGATAGATCACAGCCACCCCGCGTCAATTGAATCGGCGCGGGACAGGCTGCTGTCGTGGCGCGGCAGCCTCGACATCCTGGTCAACAATGCCGGCGGCGGCTCCGGCAGCTCCATCGCGCGCCTGTTCGAACGCGATCCGAAGGATATGCGCACGATGCTGGAATCGAACCTGCTCGGCCCGCTGCTCTGCTGCCAGGTCTTCGCCGAGCCGATGGTCGATCGGGGACGGGGAAAAATTATCAATCTTGGCTCGATCGCCGGCATCGTCGGCCGGGATCGTCGAGTGTATGAAGATACGGACATGCTGGGACAGCCGGTGGACTATGCGGCGGCCAAGGGCGGGATCATCGCCATGACGCGTGACCTCGCAGGCTATCTCGGTCCGATGGGGGTCAACGTCAACGCGATCTCGCCAGGCGGGTTCGAGCGCGGCCAACACGCGAAATTTGTCGCCGGCTATCGGGATCTCACGCCCCTCGGCCGCATGGGCCGCGAGCCTGACGACCTGACGGGCGCGGTCCTATTCCTCGCCTCGGCGGGATCAGATTACGTGCACGGCCACAACCTTGTCGTCGATGGCGGCTTTTCGGTATGGAAATGACGAACGGTATCCTGCCGAAGGGGATCTGGGGAACGGTCCTGCTGCCGGTCGATGGCCGGGGCGAAATCGATTTCGGAGCGCTTCGCGAAGAGATAGCAATACTCTGCGCCTCCGGGCTCGACGGCATCTACAGCAACGGCACGGCAGGCGAGTTCCACAATCAGACCGAGGCAGAGTACGAGAAGATCGTCACGATCGTCGCGGAGGGAGCGAGAGGCGCTGGCTGCCCTTTCCAGGTCGGCGTCAGCCACACCAATCCGAGAATTGCGAGGGATCGCCTGCGACGGCTTACCCCGCTCGCACCGAGCGGCGTGCAATTTATTCTTCCCGATTGGTGGACACCTTCCGATCCCGAGATAGTCCATTTCGCGGACGGTATGCAGGACGCTGCGGCTGGAGTACCGCTTATCCTCTACAATCCGCCCCACGCGAAGCGAAAGCTGACGCTCGACGAGATCGCGAACTTGAGAAAACGCATGCCGAACCTGGTCGGCACCAAGCTGGCCGGCGGCGACGAGGCCTGGTACCGCGAACGCCGGGCGCTCCTACCCGACTTTTCCGTGTTCGTGCCGGGCCACACCGTGGCGTTCGGCCGCCCGCGCGGCGCGGATGGCGCCTATTCCAACGTTGCCTGCCTCAGTCCAAGAGGGGCATTGCTGCATTGGCAGCTTGCCGAAGAAGACCCGGAACGTGCAACTGAGCTCGAAAAACGGATCGTCAGCTTCATGCAGCAGTGGATCATTCCGCTGATCAGCTCGCACGGTCTTTCCAACATCGCACTGGACAAGATGATGGCGGCGATAGGCGGCTGGGGACCAGTGTCGGAGAGACTGCTGTGGCCTTATATATCAGCGCCGACCGAAGCACTGAACGAAGCTCGTGAGCATTACAATAAAATGCTGCCGGAGTTTGCCCCTCTGTTTTGATGTAACCCGCGGCGGCGGCTTGGGCTTGCTCCAATGCAAGGCGTACGACCTGCCGTCTCTGCGTGCAAACGCACGGAGGAGTCCACTTTGTTCGTGACCGGAATCGAACTTACGGTCCCACAGAGGCTACCTTTAGTCGGCAGCAAAGCTAATGAAAATTCCTGGCCTTCACCTTGAGCGTATCGATATGCAGGTCGGGAATGTAGATATCGCGCGTCTTCACGGCGCGCTCACGTGAATCCGCACCGCCTGGCGAGCCATGGGCGAACTCGTCGCCGCGGCCGGTCGGGAGCTTGAACGCTTCGTCACGATCAGCAAGCCCGGAAAGATCGCCCGAGAGATCGAAGAGCTGCTGGGCGATGAGATGGACCACCTCGCCTTCCCTCTGGATCCGGCCGTTGATCGCCATCATGCTCGATCCGAGCACGATCCGCCGACGCCGCTCGAATAGCTTCGGCCAGACCACGACATTGGCCGGCCCGGTCTCGTCCTCGATGGTCAGGAACATGACGCCCTTCGCGGACCCCGGTTTTTGTCGAACAAGGACGAGGCCTGCCGTCATCAGCCAGCGGCCGTCACGCGCGTACATCGCTTCTTCGCAGGTGACGATGCCGCGGGCGGAAAGATCCTTGCGTAGGAAGGCGATCGGATGCTGGCGCAGCGTCAGACCGGTGTGGCTATAGTCCTGGATCACGTTGTGCCCCTCGGTCATCTGCCGGAGCTCCACCTCCGGCTCCTGCTGTTCGGCGATCGCCCTCTGCTCGCGCTCGGCCGCAGCGGAGAAGAGCGGCAACGGTTCGTCGCGGAGCGCTTTAATCGCCCAGAGCGCGTCGCGCCGCGGCAGATTCAGAGACGGCAAAAAGGCGTCGGCCTCGGCAAGGTCGACCAGGGTTGCTGCTGGAACCGCGGAGCGACGCCACATGTCGTCGACACTTTCGAAAGCCTGATCCATGCGCGCGGCAACGATCTTCGCGGCGTCGATGGCGGAAAGCCCGCGGACCAGACGCATGCCGAGCCGCACCGCGTGGCGATCGGTTCCATCGATGGCCTCGAGCGTGCAGTCCCACCGTGAGCGGTTGACGCAGACCGGCCGGATTTCCACACCGTGTTTTCGGGCGTCGCCGACGATCTGGGCGACCGCGTAGAACCCCATAGGCTGGCTGTTGATCAGGGCCGCGCAGAAGGCGTCGGGGTAGTGGCATTTCACATAGCTGGAGGCATAGGCGATAAGGGCAAAGCTGGCGGCATGGCTTTCCGGAAAGCCGTAGGATCCGAAGCCCTCGAGTTGCGAAAACGTCTTTTCCGCGAACTCCGGTGAATAACCGTTCCTGATCATGCCAGAGACCAGCTTATCCTTGAACTTCGACACGCCGCCGGTGAACTTGAAGGTTGCCATCGACTTGCGCAGCTGATCGGCCTCGCCACCTGTAAACCCGGCACAGACCATCGCCACCCGCATGGCGGACTCCTGAAACAACGGCACACCGAGAGTCTTGCCAAGCACGGCTTCAAGTTCGGGCGTCGGATATTCGACCGGTTCCTTGCCCTCGCGCCGGCGCAAATAGGGATGGACCATATCGCCCTGGATCGGTCCCGGCCGGACGATCGCCACCTGAATGACCAAATCGTAGTAGGTGCGCGGCTTCAACCGGGGCAGCATCGCCATCTGCGCCCGACTCTCGATCTGAAACGTGCCGAGCGTGTCCGCCTTGCGGATCATCGCGTAGGTTGCCGGATCCTCCTGTCTGATGTTTGCCAAGTCTAGATCGTCACTCTTGTGCTCTTTGATCAGAGCGAAAGCCTTCGACATGCAGGTGAGCATCCCGAGTGCCAGCACATCTACCTTCATGAATTTCAACGCTTCGACGTCGTCCTTGTCCCACTCGATCACCTGCCTGTCGGCCATGCTTGCCGGCTCGATCGGAACGAGGTCATCGAGACGATCGTGGGTCAGTACAAAGCCACCCGGATGCTGGCCGAGGTGCCGCGGTGCCCCCATCAATTGCTGGGCGAGCTTCAACGTGAGAACGAGCCGGCGATCCTTCGGATTAAGGTTGAGTTCACGCAGATTTCGTTCGCCGACCATCTCGGCCGACCAGGACCACATGCCCGACGACAGCGCCTTGATCATGTCTTCCGGCAATCCGAGTGCCTTGCCGACGTCACGGATCGCGCCCTTGGCGCGGTAGCGCGTCACGGTCGCGCAAAGCGCGGCTTTTTGATGCGTATAGGTCCTATAGATCCATTGGATGACTTCCTCGCGCCGCTCGTGCTCGAAGTCGACATCGATATCGGGCGGCTCGTCCCGCTCCTGGCTAACGAAGCGCTCGAACAGGAGGTCGTTCGTTTCAGGATCGATCGAGGTGATGCCGAGGATATAACAGACGGCGGAGTTTGCGGCCGAGCCCCTCCCCTGGCAGAGAATGCCTTGCGACCGCGCATAACGAACAATGGAAAACACGGTCAGGAAGTAGGGCGCATATTTCATGGTGCGGATGAGATCGAGTTCGTGCAGCACGGTCTTCCGGACTTTCTCAGGCAATCCCTCTGGATAGCGCTGCGGCACGCATTCCCAGACATAATGCTCGAGGGACTGCTGAGCGTCCTTGCCCGGCACGATCGCCTCCTCAGGGTATTGATAGGTCAGTTCCTCGAGCGAGAACTTGCAACGGTCAACGATCTCCATCGTCCGGGCAAGCGCCTCTGGATAGCGCGGAAACAGGCGTGCCATTTCCTCTGGCGGCTTCAGGTAGCGGTCGGCGTGCCGTTCGCGTTCGAACCCGACGTCGTCGATCGTCGTGCCGGTGCGAATGCAGGTGACGACATCCTGGAGCTGACGGCGAGACGGCTCATGGAATAGCACGTCATTGGTGACGACCGTCCTGACCTTGAAGCGCGCGGCCATGTTCGACAGCTCATGCAGCCGCATCTGGTCGTTGGGTCGTCGCCGGAGCGATAGCGCAATGTAGGCACGATCGCCAAAGATCCCAGCCATCTTTCTGAGCTGCACGGCACACGTCTCATCCGCAAAGTCGGGAACGAGCACGCCAATGAGGCCCTCGCAATAGTGTCCGACATCATCGAGCGTGAGAATGCAATTCGCCTTGCCGCCCCTGGCCTTGCCCAGCGTCAAGAGCCGCGTCATCCGCGCGTAGGCGGTGCGATCCGTAGGATAGACGAGGATCGACATGCCATCCTGTAAATCGAGACGGCAGCCGACGACCAGACGAAGACCCGTAGCACGAGAGGCTTCGAGCGCGCGAACAATGCCGGCGAGCGAATTGCGATCGACGATGCCGAGCGCCTTGATGCCGAGCAGTTTTGCCGTCGCAAACAGTTCCTCGGCCGACGAAGCGCCGCGCAGGAACGAAAAATGGGTCGTGACCTGGAGCTCGGCGTAATTCATGCGAAGATCCCGTGCAGAAACCATTTCTGCGACCCCGTCGCCGTGTCGAGACCGTCCCCACTCCGAAAAATCCAGAAGCGCTCGCCGGCGTCATCCTCGATGACAAAGTAGTCGCGCACCGCGTCGAACTCGGAACTTCGCGTCCACCACTCGCCAAAAATCCGCTCCGGGCCGTCGGCACGTTTCACGCGCCGGCGCTTGCCGCGCCAGGTGATCGAAACGGGCGGATGGTCCGGCAGCAGTGCGATCACCTCGATCGGGTCTGGACGGGCAAGAAGCCGCACCGGCCGTGGCCAATGTAAGGTCCAGGACGCACCGACCTCCTCGGCTGCGGCGGCAATCCGTGTGACGCTGCGTTCAGGTACGTCGCTTGCGACCGGCGCGACACGGTAGACGCGCTGGCCGCGGTTGCCGATCACATCGATCAGCGGCGTGATATCGACGACCTCCTCCTCGATGAGCGAGGAGGTTTTCTGTGTCTCTGTAAGCGGCTCGGCGATGACGGCGACGAGCGACAGCTTTTCAATGCCGAAGCCCGGCTCGATCTTTTCGATCCGATCCTTGAACAGCTTCGTCAGCCAGGCGACGTCGCGGGCGGGCTTTGCCGTGCCCGCGCGGATTGCCTGCATGGTGTTGTCGACCTTGTGAACGATGAGATCGGATCGGCGAACGCCAAGAGCCTTCTTCTCAAGCGCGTCGCAGAGCTCTCCGACCAGGCGTGAGACATATTTCGCGATCGTTTCGGGTGCGCCGATCGGCTCGGCGAAAGCACGGCTGACTTCGACGACATCCATCGGTCGGATTGGATCGATCGGCTCCGGCAGCCGTCCATACATCTGATCGAGACGACGGCCTATTTCAGGACCGAAGCGAAGGGCGAGCGGCGCGCGCGGCGTCGCCGCCAATTCCCCGATCGTCCGAAACCCGAGCGTCCGCAGGCTGATCACGGTTTCAGGCGAGAGCCGCAATGAAGAAAGCGGCAGCTTCTCGACAAAGCGTGACGTCTCACCGCACGGCGCGACAACCGTTTCACGACCGCTTGCCCGCGCAAGCGCATGCGCTGCACCCCAGCTGTCCGCGATCGCAACTCGCGCCGTGAGACCGCGGGCGCGGAACCGATTGACGATGCCAGATAGCATGAGTTCCTCTCCGCCCTGGAGATGATCGGCGCCTTCTGTGTCCATGACGATCCCGTCAGGTGCATCCATGGCAACGATCGGCGAATATTGCGTTAGCGCCCAAAGCGTCAGGCGCTCGAGTGCCGCAACGTCGGCGATGGGATCTGCCTCTACCACCTGCAGGCCCTGGACGATTGCCTGCGCCTTGGCCGCCGGCATGCCGACATGCAGCCCAGCCGATCTCGCCTTGGCATCGACGGCGGCAAGCCAGCGCTTGGATCCGCTCTTTTCGACGACGACGAGTGGCCGTTCAGGCGACAGTTCTCCCGTCCCATCGGCGCGTCTGATCCTCTCGATCACGAGATCCGGGAAATAGATGGATACGACCCGTGGCATCGCACGCTCCTACGATAAACTCCGCGCACTCACCTGCTTTCACACGCATCAGCTCCAGAAGCCAGCGAGGGCGGCCGACGCCCGGGACCGGAAGCTCCTCCGACGGCAAAACGCTGACCCGCCACCGCGTTGTCGATGCCGTCGGCTGCCCGAAATCCGAAGCCTCGGTCTGCCGCCGCCACCGCCGCACGACCAGCCCCATCGTCCCTGTTTTTTCCGCGACGAGCTGCAGCCGCCGCGATGCGGTCATCGGAAGCCGGACGACTTCACCGACGACAGCGCCCAGGCCGCCGAAGCTTAAGCCTTCCTCCATCGTCGCCAGCACATCTTCTTCGCGGTCGGCTTCGGCGAAGACCACGCGATCGGGATTGAGACCCGCCTGTGCAAGTGCGGGGAAAAACAGGTCGGGACGCGTCATGCACCAGAGGATCTGACCCTTCGTGCGTGCCGCAATACCCGCGACGCAAAGAGCCGCGGCTGCGCCATCGACGGTCCCCGACCCGCCGCCGGCAAACTCGTGCAGAGCACCATAGGCGAGGCCCCCGCCCGGAAGTGCGGCGTCGATCTCGGCGACCCCGAAGGCAAGACAGCCGCGTTTCCTCACCGTGGCGCTCTCAAGCGAGGCGATACGCTCGCGTAGATGGGATATGACCCATTCGCGGGCAGCAGTCATCGTTCACGAATCCTTTTCAGGTCGCGTTTAAGGATCGACATCATGTCGTTCAAACACAGATGTTCACTATCTGTTCCGACATCATAAAAGAGTCAAGCAACCCGAAATAGGAATTTTATCCGCCCTATTTGAACTTCCGACAGATTTGCGAGAGGAATCAATATCGTCGGCTGTTTTGGCCCGGCGGAAGAAATATCTGAGATATTTTGCTGCCGGCGTGCCATTGGCGCGAAGCATTTCTGTCGACTAGGATGCCGGCACCATCAACCGGACCTGACGCTGCGATGTGTAATCTCTACCGAATGGAAGACAAGGACTGGGTGGCGAAGTGGGCACAGGATGCCGAGAGCCTGATCAACTTGATGCCGGCCTACCAGATGAACCCCAACGAGACGGGGCCGATCGTGCGCAATACTGCCGATGGCAGAAAGCAGCTTGTCCATGCGCGCTGGGGACTGCCGTCCCCTCGTTTTGCGCTTGAAAAGGAAGCCGAGAAAAAGGCGGAAAAGCTGCGCGCCAAGGGGCAAGAGGTCGATTTTGAAAAGCTCGTCCGGGAGCAACTCGATAGCGGGACCACCAATGTCCGAAAGCTGAACTTTCCACATTGGAAGCGGTGGTTTGGTGTCGCGCATCGCTGCCTCGTGCCGGTCACGAGCTTTGCCGAACCGGATCCGGCGAGCAAGGAGGAAGGTGGAAAAACTCCGAACGCCTGGTTTGCCCGAGACGAAAGCAAGCCATTGATGTTCTTCGCCGGGCTCCATGTTCCGCAATGGACCAGCGTGCGCAAGGTGAAGGATGGCCCGACGACCGACGACCTCTATGGCTTCCTGACCACTGACCCGAACAATGTCGTCAAACCGATCCACGAGAAAGCGATGCCGGTCCTGCTTCTGACCAGGGAGGAGACCGATGTCTGGATGCGGGCACCATGGGACGAGGCGAAGGCGCTTGCCCGGCCGCTTCCCGACGATGCAATCATCGTGACGTCGCATGAGCCCTATGGCGCCACGATCGTCACCAAAGCAGGCGAGCCGGTTACCCAACCGATGCTATTTTGACGCGCCTTTGACCGGTCCCGGTCATCAGATACCCGCACAGTGAACGTGGCCTGGGGTAGCCGCCCTTTCATTGCAATCTGTCAGAAACTTGCATATATTTCTGACAGGAGAAATGCTATGCAAAACCTGACGTCTCAGATCCTGGGCTATGCCGAACAAATGCCGGAAGGCTCTCCCCTTTCGGCAAAGAGCCTTTTGCATCTCGGGAATCGTGCCGCGGTCGATCAGGCCCTTTCGCGGTTGACCGAGCGCGGGGAGCTCGTCCGGGCTGGTCGTGGCATCTACATGCGGCCCGTAAAAAGTCACTTTGGCAGCAGACCGCCGACGGTCGAACAGGCCCTGGGGGCAGTGGCGCAGCAGCGCGGCGAGATCATCGTTTCCAGTGGCGCCGCGGCGGCAAATGCGTTGGGATTGACGACACAGGTTCCGGTCCGTTCCGTCTACCTTACATCCGGCCGCAGCCGGACAATGAATCTTGGCAGACAGAGTGTCGAGCTCAAGCACGTGCCTCGCTGGCAGCTGGCTCTGGCCGACCGGCCGGGGGGCGTGGCGGTCCGGGCGCTTGCATGGCTTGGACCCGAGAAGGCCGAGGAGGCACTGTCGAGGATCAAGCGAAAGCTCCCGCCGGCCGAGTTTGGCGAGTTGGTGGCCGCAGCACCGCAGTTCCCGACATGGCTCGCAAGAAGCGTCGGCAGGGCTGCGCATGGCTGACCGTTTTCTGGCACTGTCAAAGGACGACAGGCGTGAGGCCTTGGCTGTCGCAGCCGCCCGCACTGGACGGCCCATTCAACTGCCGGAAAAGGATGTCTGGGTCGTCTGGACCCTCGAGACGCTCTACTCGTCAAAACTTGGCGAGCACCTGGTGTTCAAGGGCGGCACCTCGCTCTCGAAAGCCTATGGCGCCATTCGACGGTTTTCGGAAGACATCGATCTGACTTACGACATACGGGCTCTGGCTCCCGATCTTGTCGGTGACAATGACGAGGCACTGCCGAAAACCCGCAGCGAGGAGAAGCGCTGGACCAGCGAAGTGCGAAAGCGCCTTCCTGTCTGGGTGGCCGAGTCCGTGGAGCCGGTCATCGCAGCGGCAGTGCGCGGCCAATCCCTTCCCGCCGGCATCCGCATCGAGGGCGATGCGCTCTATCTCGACTACGAAGCCGTGAGCAGCGGATCAGGTTATGTCGCACCGAGCGACATGCTTGAGTTCGGGAGCACGATCGACCGGTGAGCCGGCCAGCATCGGGATGTGGGTTGCGACGCCGCGGGTCATGTCGATGGTGTTGAATTCCAGAAGGCAAGCCCACGCGTCATGCATGCCGAGCGGACATTCTGGGAGAAGGCGACCGCGATCCACGTCTTCTGCCTGCAGGACCGCCTGCGCGGCGATCGGTTCGCGCGCCGCTAGCATGACGTCGTCCGGCTGGACGATGCCGGTTTTGCCGACAAGGCTTTTGCTGACCGGCAGCTCGCCGATGCGGTGGCGAAACACAAATCCATGTTCTTTGCGGAAAAGGCGGCCGACCGGTCACCGATCGACTATGCGGCCGCCGTCACCGGTCATCTGGTTCTGACACCGTCCGGAGATGGTCTTCGCGCGCTCAGTGAGGACTATGCAAAAATGGTTGATGACGGCCTTCTGCTTGGAGATTCCGAACCGATTGAGCAACTGATCGAGCGATGCGCGATCATCCAGGAGCGCGCGAATAAATACGGCACGAGATAGTAGCCGAGGGCCAGCAAACAGGCTTTACGCGGTCTCAATGCTTGCGATCGCCTTTGTCACCCTGGCCCGGTTTGGCTTCATGTTTGGCATCGTGCCGGGCGTCCGCCGAAAGCGATCGCGAGACGTCGTCGCTCTCCTTGAACTTGCCCTCCTTGTCGCGACGGACATAGCGTTTGTCGGTCCCGGTATCGATAAGTTCGCGCTTGCTCACGCAGAGACTCCCTTGAAGTTGTTCCTCCAAGAAAACGCGCGGTGCCCCGAAAAGATGCACCCGAATCAGGACTCTAGGCGAGACTCGCAAAACGAGCACGCAATCGCAGCTAAGTTATTGAAAAATGATTCGTTTCGACTCGGAACGATTCGCCGCCGATTCGCTTGAATCGCTTGAGTTGCGTCGGGAGTATCAGGGTCATGGTTGGTCCAAGAGCGAATTGGAAGGGCTATATCAAGTTCGGAGAAGTGACCTGTCCGGTGGCGCTTTATACCGCCGCATCATCCTCGGAGCGCATCGCCTTCAATACGCTCAATCGCAAGACAGGCAATCGGGTCAAGCGGGAGTTCATCGACAGCGAGACCGGTGATCCGGTCGAGCGCGAGGATCAGGTCAAAGGCTACGAGGTCGAAAACGGCCAATATGTCGTGCTCGAAGCCGACGAGGTCGCGGCCGCCATTCCGGAAAGTGACAAGACGCTTGCCATCGACGCCTTCATTCCCTGCTCGCAGATCGACACCACCTATTTCGACAAGCCCTATTACCTGGCGCCCGACAAGATGGGCCGGGACGCCTTCCTGCTGCTGCGCGACGGCATGAGAAAACAAGGCGTGGCCGCCATCGCCCGAACCGTTCTGTTTCGCCGGATGCGCACCGTGCTCATCCGCGCCCATGGCAAGGGCCTGATCGCCTCGACGCTGAACTTCGACTACGAGGTGCGCTCATCGGAAAAGGCGTTCGACGACATGCCGGACATGAAGATCGAAGGGGAAATGCTCGAGCTCGCCGAGCACATCATCGGCACCAAGAAGGGCAGTTTCGATGCCAGTACCTTCCACGACCGCTATGAGGCCGCCGTGGCCGAACTGGTGAAAGCCAAGATCGAAGGCCGCGCGCTGCCGAAGAAGAAGGCGCCGGACGCTTCCAAACCCAGCGATCTCTTGCAGGCCCTGCGCGAGAGCGCCGGCATAGGTGCGAAAGAGACGAAACCAAAGCGCACTGCCGCCAATGTCAACCGCGGCGCCGCCCGCCAGAAGGCAGCCAAGCCCGCGGCGAAAGCAAAGCAGGCTCAGGCGCCGGCGCGGCGCGCCGGCTGATCGGAGGTCACCGCCATGGCCCTGCGTCCCTATTGGAAAGGCTATCTTAAACTCTCGCTGGTCACCTGTCCGGTGCAGATGATGCCGGCGACCTCCGAGAGCGAGAAGGTCCGCTTCCACACGCTCAATCGCCAGACCCAGAACCGCGTCGTCAGCCACTATGTCGACTCCGTGACCGGCAGGGAGGTCCGGGAAGAGGACGAAGTGAAGGGGTACCAGCGTGGCGAGAATGAGTACGTCATCCTCGAAGACGAGGAGTTGGAGAACGTCGCTCTCGAAAGCACCAAGACCATCGACATCTCCACCTTCGCGCCTCGCGACAGCATCGAATGGATCTGGCTCGACACGCCCTATTATCTCTCGCCGAACGACCCGGTCGGACAGGAAGCCTTCTCTGTCATCCGCGATGCGATGGAATCACAGGACATGGTCGGCATATCCCGACTGGTGATCTCGCGACGCGAACGTGCCGTCATGCTCGAGCCACGCGGCAAGGGTATCGTGCTCTGGACGTTGCGCTATGGAGACGAAGTTCGCGATGAAGACACCTATTTCGAGGCGATCGGCGATGAAAAGGCCGATTCTGAGATGATGCCGCTCTTCGAGCAGCTGATCAAAAAGCAGACCAAGGATTGGAGCCCGAAAATGGTCGCCGACCCGGTTCAGGAGCGCCTGCTCGAAATCATCGCAGCCAAGAAGAAGGCGTTGAAGCCGCAGAAGGCCAAGGGCAAGACTGCACCTTCGTCGCCGCCGAGCAATATCGTCAACATCATGGACGCCTTGCGGAAGTCAGTCGCGGCTGAGAAACGGGCGACCAAATGAGCCGTCGTGCCAAACCTTTGCTGCAGGACGATTCCGTTGCCAAGTCCAAACCGGCCCGGCCGCGCGATCCGGCACAACCCAATCTTCCGTTCGACCCGATGCCCGAGCGCATCGAGCCCTGCCTGGCGCTCCTGAACCCGGTCCCACCGAAAGGCCCGGATTGGGCGTTCGAGGTGAAGTGGGACGGCTATCGCCTGGCCATTCATATCGAGCCGAAAGGGGTGCGGATTATCACTCGCGGCGGGCACGACTGGACGCATCGTTTCCCGGCAATCGCCGAGGCCGCCATCAAGCTCGGTGTCGGGACGGCTATCCTGGACGGCGAGGCCGTCGTGCTCGATGAGGAAGGACGCTCAGATTTCGGGGCGCTGCAGCGTTCGCTCGGCGGACGCGGCGGCAAGCGCTCGTCGACGGAGTCGGTGTTTTTCGCGTTCGACCTACTTTATTTCGACGGTCGCAACCTGACCGGAACTGAGCTCTCCGTGCGCCGGCATCTGCTCGAGGACTTTCTCGACGGTTCCAGCGGCGTGATCCAGTTGTCCGAGGAAGTCTATGGCGATGGCGCCGCACTTCTCGAGAAGGCTTGCTCGATGGGGCTCGAAGGGATCATTGCCAAGCACCGGGATCAGCCCTATCGCTCCGGCCGCACCGGCGACTGGCTGAAGATCAAATGCGTCCAGAGCGAAAGCTTCATGATCGTCGGCTACGAGCAGTCGCTGACTGCCCGCGGCGGGCTTGGCAGCCTGCTTCTCGCCGGGCGCAAAGGTCATGACTGGGTTTACGTCGGCTCGGTCGGAACGGGGTTCAACACCAAGGATGCCGAGTATTTGCGCAAGACGCTCGACCGGCTTAAGACAAACAAACCGGCCGTGCCGCTCAAGGGCAAAAACCTCGTCTTCGCCCAGCCGACCTTGATCGCGGAGATCGAGTTTCGTGGCTGGACCCATGACGGCAGCCTGCGCCACGCCTCCTACAAGGGCCTTCGCGAGGTTCAGGACAATGCCGCGGTGTTTGACATGAGCGAACGGGCGACCCGCTGAAAGGCGGGGTGGTGAGGCGGCCGCGAATGACCGCTACCAGAGCTCCTCCTCGACCGCCTCTTTGATAGCGCCAACGATATAGTTGACGAGCCCGCCGCCGGCCGCTTCCACCAGCATGTCGCGACTGATGCCCTCCTTCTCCGCATCAGCGAGAAGATTCTCGACCAGCCTCGACGCGTCGCTCTGCTGCGTGCCGCTGTCGATATGCTCCGATTTCCAGCGTTCAAGGAATTGTTCAGGCTTCATAGCTTGGACCTCCTGACGTGGCGAACCCTTAGGAACGGAAATGGTTCTCAGTATAACGCCACCGAGATTTGGGAAAACCGACTGACAAAAGAACAGGGCGCTCGACCCTTGCGGGGAGCGCCCTGTCGGACCCGGACAACCGCGCGGCAGACAAGCTGCTCGGCAAGGCGATCATCGATACGGGTGGTGAGCGATAGATGATGACCGGCTGCGCACATTTCAAGGTCCGTCGACGCGCTGGAGTTCGAAGAAATAGATCCGCTCGTCGCCCTTGATCGTCATGGCGCCCATGATCCTCTCCGCATCGTCCGCCGGAAGTGGTCCACGATCGGCTGGTGGTCATAGACCATGGCCGCGCTCTCGACGCCGCCAAACACCATCGTCTGCAAGGACGCGACCGGACCCTTCGCCCGCAGCCGGCGGTGGAAATAGGAAAACAGGTTGCGCGCGACGCACATTCTGCCGCCCTCGTGAAAACGCAATGCCAAACCGAAGCGGGATCCATTTCGGATCAACGGCAACCAGCCTCAGGTCCCCGGAACGAAATAGCAAGGCATCGGCGCGCATGTCCGGCCTGAACCGTTTGCCGAACCAGCCGAGATTTTCGAGCACACCGTCGAATGGATGCCCGGTCGCGATGCCGTGTCCTTTCCAAAGCCCGATCAGTTCGCCCGGCGCAATCGGCGGCAGGCTTTGGAACTCCTCAAGCGTGGTCTGCTGATCTCTCACCGGGAGCATCCTTCGCCTCCTTGCGCTCTCTGGCACGACGCCTGGACTTGGCGTCGCGCCGTGCGATCCGCAGTTCCTCCAGATCAGGTATCCACCAGCCCCGTTCGAGCTCGTGCTCGTTCGGCGGCGTTCGTGCAGGCCAGGTCGTCACCAGTTCTTCGAGCGAACCCGATCGCCACGACGCCCAGACATATTCATCGCTATTTGCGGCGGGGAAATAGAACGCGGTGACTGTCGCCGGATCGGCCAGCTCGCCGTCGGTGCCGAGGAAGAAGACGACGCCGACATGCGTCCCAATGGCGCGGTCCGAGGGCGGAGCATCATCGGCAGGAACGGGATAGCGTTTCCGACGACGTTCCCTCATCCTCGCCTTGGATGCCTCGTCTTCTTGCGTTCCCTTGATTGCTTCGCGCCGGGCCCGGCGTGCTTCCGGCTCACTGCGCTCGGCCGCCGCCTCGATCGTGGGCCATCGCCTCCGGAGTTCATCGAACGAGCGGTAAGGGACGGTCCATAGCCGGCGATCGGCGTCCCAGCGTGCGTGCGGAATTTCCCGGATCTCGTTGACGACCGTACGTGAATAGGGCGTCTGAATCTGTAGTGTGGCGGGCGTCGCCTCGAGATAGCGGCTTTCGATCGAATCGAAGGCGAACGCGTCCCTGCCCTTCTCATCGGCGAATCTATCGGCCTCCGCCTCCATCGCGGCCAGCCAGCGGCTGATGCGCTTCTGGGCAGTGCGACCCGGCACGAACCAGGCATTCAGCCTGTCGCTCCAGCGCGCCCGCGGGAAAGCCTCCCGAAACCGCGCGAGCGTGATGCGGTCATGCGGCAGGTCGGTCGTCGCACCCACACGGGCGGAGGTGGCAGATCGGTCGTTCGTTTCTTCGTCCATCGGTCCGAGCCAGCACCTTGTCGCGATCATGCGGCCCGTCTGGATTTTCCAAGGCGCTTGATCGCCTGTTCGAGCGGACGCTCGCCGTCACAATAGTCTTGCCAGGCAGTGGTTTTCGCAAGCAGTGCCGGCACGGTGCGGACGGTGAACCGCTTCGGGTCGAGATCGGACTTCACCTGGGTCCAGTTGAGCGGCATCGAGACTGTGGCGCCGGGCCGTGCGCGCGGCGACAGCGGCGCCACAGCGGTCGCCATGCGATCGTTGCGGAGATAATCGAGAAAGATCCTTCCGCCCCTGAGGCTCTTGCTCATCTTGATGAGATAAAGATCGGGATTATCGCGCGCCATTTGGAGGCAGACATCATGCGCGAATTCCTTGGCCTCGGCCCATGACAGAGGCTTACGCTTATTCACAGCGAATGGCGTGACGACATGCAATCCCTTCCCGCCGGTGGTCTTGCAGAAACTGACGAGGCCGAGCTCGTCGAGCCGGTCACGCATTTCCCGCGCGGCCGCGACTACTGTCGCAAACGGCACCTCGGGACCAGGATCGAGATCGAACACCAGACGGCCGGGCACTTCCGGCTTGCCGGGTTCGCAGTTCCACGGATGTAGTTCGATTCCGCCTATTTGGGCGATCGCCGCGAGCCCTTCGATCCGATCGATCTGAAGGTAGGGCTTCTTGTCCCCGAAGACTTTCACCAGTTCGAGCAGATTGGACGTGCCGGGCATCGCATGGCGCTGAAAGAACTGTTCACCGCCAATGCCGTCGGGCGCACGAATGATCGAGCAGGGCCGGCCCTTGATATGATCGATGAGCCAGGTGCCGACGGCTTCATGATAGCGGGCAAGGTCCTCCTTTGTGACCGGCTCGCCATCGCCGGCGTCCGGCCAGAGTGGCTTATCGGGGCTGGAGATGAGGACGCCCATGACCTCGGCCTTGGCGCCCTTGCGCCGCAGCGGTCTGGTCTTGGCAGACGGCCCAGGCTCGGACGTGTCGGTTTTGGCGGGCGATGCCGGCCTTTCGGTCTCGACCTCCGCGGACGGCTTGTCTTCGCGCAGACCCTTGAAGGCTGCCTGACGAACTAGGCCGTCGGCCGTCCAACCTTCGAATTCGATTTCGGCGACGAGTTCGGGCTTCACCCAGGCCACTTCCGCCTGCTTCTTCGGAGCACCGATACCAGTGAAGGGCGATCTTGTCGTCTCGAGCGCCTTCAGTTTCGGAAGCAGCATCTCGACTTTCTTGGCGCCGAAGCCCGTGCCGACCCGGCCGACATAGACAAAGTGATCGCCGCGGTGGACGCCGGCCAGCAGTGAGCGAAATTTGCCATTGGTCCTGGCATAGCCACCGATCACCACTTCGTGGCCGGCGCGGCATTTCGACTTTGCCCAGGTATCGGTGCGGCCCGACTGGTAGGGCGCATCCATCTGCTTGGAGACGATGCCTTCGAGCGACAGCTTGCAGGCGGAGCGCAGCACCGCGTCACCGCCGGATTCGAAGTGATCGACGTAGCGGATACGCGGATCGTCGCTTCCGGCAGCGAGGAAGTCTTCGAGCCGCTTCTTCCGCTCGACCAGGCGCATCGACCGCAAGTCCTCGCCGCCATCGAAGAGCAGGTCGAAGGCGAAGTAGACAAGGTTGCCGGTCTTGCCTTCCGAGAGCGCGGCCTGGAGGGCGGCGAAATCGGGTGCGCCATTGTCGTCGAGGGCGCAGATTTCGCCATCGATGATGCAATCTGGCAGTTCGGATGCAGCATCGGCGATCTCTGGATATTTCGCGGTCCAGTCGAGACCCTTGCGCGTCTTCAGCGTCACCTTGCCCTGGGCGACGCGCATCTGGATCCGATAACCGTCGAACTTGATCTCATGCAGCCAGTCGTCGCCGGCCGGCGGCCGCGCAAGCGTCTCGCAGAGCTGCGGCGCGATGAAGTCCGGCAGGTCAGCCGCCGTAAAGGTCGCGATATCCTTGCGCGATCTCTTCTTGCGCTCGTCAGCCGCCAGACCGTGCTTGCTGTCCCAGACGGCATCCGCTTCTACATCCGCATTCGCCATCATGAACGGTCGTGGCTTGCGGCCCTTGCCTTCCGCGATCTGCTCGATGCTGCGGCCGGAGGCGACGGAAGTCGCGTTCTCCTCCAGGATCTTCGCGCCGTTCTCCTCGACGGAATAATCGTCATGATGTTTGATCAGCAGCCAGTTGGTGCGCTTGCCGCCATCGCGATCGTTGCGCATCCGCACCAGGACGAAACTGCCATGCAGCCGCTTGCCCTGGAGCGTGAACTTGAAGTCGCCCTTCTTCAGGGCCTCTTCGGGTGATTTCCTACCCTCCGGCTCCCAATAGCCGCGATCCCACAACATCACCGTGCCGCCGCCATACTGGCCCTTGGGGATCGTGCCTTCGAAGTCGCCGTAGTCGAGCGGGTGATCCTCGACCTCGACAGCGAGCCGCTTGTCACTAGGATCGAGCGATGGCCCCTTGGTTACCGCCCAGGACTTGAACACGCCGTCGAGTTCAAGCCTCAGGTCATAATGGAGCCGTGTGGCGTCGTGCTTCTGGATCACGAACCGACGCCGGTTTGACGGCTTGACCTGTGCTTCACCGCTCGGTTCGCTGGTCTTCTTGAAATCGCGCTTCGCACGGTATTTCGAAAGATTGTCAGCCATTGGTGTCGCGGATCCTTCCAGTCGTACGAGGAGCGGCGCCGGCGTCTGCCTCCCGATCGATCGTCACGGGACGACAACGCCGCTGGCGGTCCGTAGTTTCGCGGGCCGCGTGGGTCCGGTCGAACAGTTGATATCGCGGTAAAGGCTGGTATGTTCCCTATTTGCTCGACACAGCCGCCATGAACGACATGTTGCCTCCGTGGCACCTGTAAAGTGACGTTTACAGGCTACTCAGCTACCTCTCCCACTCGATCCCTCTATCCCGATCCTGCTTTAACTCGAGTTGGCGCGACGGCTGCGGACGCGACAGTTCGACGTTTCGTGCGCGTTCAGCAATGCCCGCGATAGCTTTGATGCGATCGAGCCTGGCCAAGTCTTTCGGTGCCATTCGCAGGCTGTCATTTCTCAGATCTCGGAGGTCGGCGCTACCGAACCGCTGCTCAAGCGTGAGAACGATCTTCTTCGCTTCTTCAAGCGCCAGTCTCCCCTCAGAGGTGCCGGAAAGCTGTTCGAGGAACCTTGGCTTCTCAGCCTGAGAGAGCGCATCAAGCTGATTCAGAATCGCCTCGCTACGAGAACTCAATCCCGGCACCTCGATCACATCACGCTTGTCGCGAAGCCAGGTTTCGGATTGGCGTTCAGCATCCAGCCGGCGTTGCCAGGCCTGAACGGCTGAGCCAATGTGATTACTGAACGCCTTGCTCCGGTTCCTTGCTTCCCGACGCTCCCTGTTCTCGCCAAAGATGCCGGTTCTTCCACGCAAGTCTCCAAACTGCTCGGGCTGCGCGGTGATCAGCCTCGTCAAAGCCCATTGGTCGAGGCCCTTTTCCACGATTGCTTCTCGTAGTTTCGTCATTGCACCATCGGGATCGGCATAAATGCTGCGAGCGAGGTCCCGTACGCTGTGCATCGCTCGTTCGAAGGTCGGGCGAGCGTTTTCGCGGGCTATGGTTTCGATGCTGCGCGAATATTTCGTCAGCGCCGGTACAAGCGGTTCGACCTTTTCAGCCGGAGCTTTCTGGCGAGCCTCGGCGGTCGTTGCCGATTGCCGATCGGCCAGGGAGCGAGCACGCTCGTTACCAGGACCGTAGCGAGCCGTCAGCCGGTTTTGAACCATTCTGGACGAAGGAACAACGACAATCTCGCTGCGAACACCCAGCTCCTCGGCAAGTCCACGACGCTTGGCAAAGGCTTTGGTGTAATCGAGAGTGGTCTCCTTCACACCCGACCGGCTCATGCTGGCGCTCAGCACCTTCATATCCTTCAGTTCATCCTGCCCGGCATAAAGCCGCACACTGTCGCGATGACGGGTCATCGCCACATAGGCCAGATGACGATCCATGGTGCGCGACCCCATGACGAAGCTGCGATCAACCGTCGTCCCCTGAGATTTGTGGATCGTGATCGCATAGCCATGATCAAAGGATTGGTAACTGTTGACCGGTATGGAGACGGTCCGGGCAAGGTCTTGCCGGCCGTCGAGGCGCACTTGTACTGCGTTCGGCTCGACGGAGAGTACCGTCCCCAGCATGCCGTTTCTGACGCCAAGATCGCGATTGTTTTCCAGGAGTACAATGCGATCGCCGGCAGCAAAACTCCGCTCTCCCACCGTCGTTTGATAAGTCACCTCACGCCCAGGCATTGCCTGCGCCTGTTTCCCACCCGCCAACCGACCACGCTCCTGAAGCAAAGCCCGGATCTCGGTGTTGATGATCCGGACATCGACACGTCGATGGGCAAGCGCTATGCGCGAGCCGGAGGAACGGGCTTCGTAGTCATTGACGTAGTCGCGCACCAGTGCTGCTCTTGCCGTCTGCCGGTCCTTCTCAAAGCTGATTGAACCGTGGTTGTTGTAAGCCTTCAGCCCCTCGCCTGTTCGGTGCGTTGCAAACGCACTCGACGCCTGCCGCTGCCAGCTCGCCTTTTGGCGACGGATTTCCGAAAGTTCGACGGCACCAATGCGCTCGGTAATCGCCCGAAGTGGAGAGCCGGCCCCGATCGCCTGCAACTGCTCGTGGTCGCCGACGAGGACGAGTTTTGTCCCCTTCGTCTCGGCTTCTGAGATGAATCTTGCCAATTGCCGGCTTCCAACCATGCCAGCCTCGTCGATGACGAGAATATCGCTCCTTCCCAACTCTCCTCGACCATCCTGCCATCCATATTCAATGGACGCCAAGGTGCGGGACTGAATACCCGAGGATGCCTCAAGCCCCTCGGCCGCCTTGCCGGCAAGAGCCGCGCCATGGACACGGTAACCTTGCCGCTCCCATGCCTGCCGTGCAGCAGCCAGCATCGTCGACTTACCCGCTCCTGCAAAGCCGATCACCGTTGCGATCTGCTCTGGTCCGGTGATGTGGCGAACCGCCATCCGCTGTTCATCGCTCAAGCCCACAGGATCAAGCGACCGATCGCCTTCCTCCACCCCGGTTTCACCGCTTTCGGTTTTTGCCTTGATCGACGCATCCGTCGCCCTCAACGCCCAATCCACATGACGGCGTTCGACGAAGTGACTATCGATGCCTGCCATCTTGTTGGCGCTCATCGCCATGACATGCTCGATCGAAATCATTTCCCGGGTCGAATAGCGGGCAAGCTTGCCCGCCTGTTCGGGCTGCAATTCAACGAGGGCCGGCGATGCCATGACCGCCGCAAACGCGTTCTGGAATGCCTCAGGCTCATCGACGTAGCGATGCAGTGTCCGCGCCACATCGTGGCGATCGAACACACTTTTCTCGGAGGTGATCACCGACAAAACCTGGTCCGGCTTTTGCCGAAATAATTCGGCGTTTTGACGCGCGGCATGTGCGTCGAGCCGGGTTCGAGACACACTCAGCTCCCGCCGCTCCATCTGGCTTGCATGTACGCCGACATGCTGCGTCGGCTCGATCTCCAATCCTCGCTCCTGATGGGAGCGATGGTCGACCCGAATATCCAAACCGGCCATTGCCAGATGGCGGTTGACGTGATGCTCCCAGAGCTGGCGAATATCCCGAAGCTGCATTTGCGAGGTCGGCAGATTGTTCGACAGCAGCCATTTGTTTTCCCGCTCCAGATGGGTCTTAATCCCGAGCCCGTATTCCGTCACCTGCCGCGTGGTCATCAAAAGATGCGCATGATGGTTGCGAATGTCGCCAAGCTTGGACGGTTCGGCTCGTTCATGCGGGCTATGGATCGCAAAATCGACCGCCGCCCCAAACCGGTTGGCAAGCTCCTGTGCAAAGGCCCACGTCAGACGAAGGCGCTGCTCTCGCGTCAGTTCATGAGGAAGCGCGATCTCGAACTCTCTGGCGACGCGGGCATCTTTGCGTGTCTCGCTGCGCTCTGCCGCATTCCACAGAGCTGCACGATCCCTCGCCCACTCGGCACCAACGCCCGTCGGCAGAACGATGCCGGAATGTTCGACACCCTGTTTGCGGGTGAAGTCATGCACCTGCCCGTCGCGCTCGTTGACCAGTCGTTCACCGGCGCGATAGGCAGCGGCTGCCACCGCGCTGCGCCCGGCATTGCGTGAGATCGGCTTCGTGCTGGCATGATAGATCGCCAAGGCTTCGCCCTCGTCCCGATCTGAGATCGGCGCGCCTGAGTTGCATAGCAACTCGTAAGTGCGCCCTTCCCCGTTTCCGCCACGTTAGCGCAAGCCGTCGCCACCGAGCAAGCGGAGACGTCGCCAACCATCAACAAAAGCAGCGATTTCATCAAAATCTACGAACTTTTACGGATATCAAAACCGCACCAAGTCTGCTTATCATATTCCCGCATGACGAGATTTTTGCTGCATTTCAACCAGATTGGGAATCAATTCCTGATTGCCGGATGTGCTCGTTGGTTCTGCAGTCCCGCACGAGTGATGCGAAAACTGCGGGGCCGTGGCAGGTCTTGCCCAAGCGGCGTCGAGCAAAGCCGGAACCGAAAGGAGGAGAGGCTATGACAAGGAAAACCATCGAAGAGCGACTTCTTCAACTCGAGGCCCAGAAGAAGACGCTTCAGGCGCGTCTTTCCAAGCAGGAACGCGCCGCCGATACCCGCCGCAAGATCCTGCTCGGCGCCTTTGTGCTCGATCGTCTCGAGAACCGACAATCCGAGGAATTTTGTCGGCAGCTTGGATCATGGCTTCGGCGTGAACTGCCCGGTTTTTTAAGCCGCGATGCCGATCAGGCTTTGTTTGCCGAACTGTGGAGGTTTCCAGAGCAGGTCTTGGCCGAAACGCCAGACCAAGACCCAAGCTTCGGCAACATCAGCCTGCCCTCCTGATGAGGAACACAGGGTGCGCGGCTATACCGCGCATCGTTGCTGACCAGTCATTCGGGCGGCTGCTCCTTGCTGCTATCGCAACCCACGTGAACAGAGGTCAAGATCATGAACCAGGTCACCTTGGCATGGGCCGCGTTCAAGAACATGATACGTGCCGCCCTGCGTGATCCGGTCTGGGCGCTGGCGGCGATTTCGGTCGCCCCTTTTGCCGCGATCCGCCCGATCTTCAACGCTTTGGCTCTCTTGGGCGTCGTAACACTCGTCTTCGGTTTTGGCGGTGCCACGGCGCTCAATGCGCTTGGCTTCGAACAGGACGGCCTGGTGATGCAGTCGATGAACGTGCTCCTGCCGCTCGTCCTGTTGATCCTCGCCTTCCGCCTCCTCACCAATTCGCTGATCTTGCATTTAGGCAATATAGACCAGCAAACCCACGGCTCGGCCCGTTTCGCCACCGACAAGGAAATCTCATCGCTGACGGGCGCTGAGACCGGCCTTCTGCTTGGGCGGGATCCGAAGTCAAAAAAGCTGATCCGCTATCTGGGTTTTGCCCATCTTCTCACCATCGCGCCGACCAGGACCGGCAAGGGTGTCGGCACCATCATTCCAAACCTTCTCACCGCCGATCGCTCGGTCATCTGCATTGATCCGAAGGGAGAGAATACCAGGATCGCAGCACGTGCTCGGCAAGCCTTTGGCCCGGTCCATGTACTCGATCCGTTCGGCGTTACCGGCAACACATCTTCCGCCTTCAATCCGCTCGATCTGCTTGATCTCTCCGATGTCGATATCGCCGAGGATGCGAGCACGCTTGCGGACGCGCTTGTCTTTGACGAACCGGGCATGGCGGGCGAGGCGCATTGGAACGAGGAAGCCAAAGCGTTGATCGGCGGCTTGATCCTGAGGATCATCGGTTACGAGGAATTGGGCCGCCGGCATCTTGGCACCTTGCGGCACTATCTGACGCTGCCGCCGGACTCGTTCGCTGCGCTGTTGACGACGATGCAGCAAAGCAGCGAAGCCGGTGGACTGATTGCCCGTGCCGCCAACCGTCATCTCGGCAAGTCCGATCGTGAGGCGGCAGGTGTTCTGTCGGCGGCACAACGCCATACCCACTTTCTTGACAGCCCTCGAATGATCTCGGTCTTGAGCCAATCGGATTTTAGGTTCGCCGATCTCAAGAGCCGCAATACCACCGTCTTCCTCATCCTGCCACCGGATCGTCTTTCCGCCTATTCCAGATGGCTTCGCCTGCTGATCACCCATAGCCTGATCGAGGTGGCCAGAACCTCGGTCGTACCGGTCACTGAGGCAAAGCCGGTTCTGTATCTCCTCGATGAATTTGCGAGCCTCGGGTT
>Ga0268290_100077_pt1 | contig 40591 bp, 38 predicted proteins | sample MetspRMADM_FD_191346 | JGI IMG/M metagenome (GOLD analysis project Ga0268290, IMG submission 191346) | Soil microbial communities from San-Diego area, Southern California, United States - Methylocaldum sp. RMAD-M | ecosystem: Environmental > Terrestrial > Soil > Desert | place: USA: California... | reverse complement strand
CAAGCAAGAAGAGAAGCGCCTGAAAAGGCGTCGAGAGATGAAAATAGGGCGCCCGTAGCTCAGCTGGATAGAGCACCAGACTACGAATCTGGGGGTCAGAGGTTCGAATCCTTTCGGGCGCGCCATTTATCTCAAGGGCTTAGCGGCAGGGTAAAGCCGAACTGTTTCCCGGAAGCCCTCCTTGGGAAGCATATGGGAAGCTCGAAGCTTGCCCTCCCCTCGATCTGTGGGCTCAAGAAAATTCGCGATGATTTGCGAGTCTCTCGGATATGACCGAAAGGCTTCCTGAAGGCGAAACTCAAGCTCAGCCCTTGCGATTTGCGCAATTGCCGTGAGGCCGGTTCGTCGGGTGCGTCGGCTTCAATTTCTCTCCGGGCAACACCCATGCACCATTCGATGGATTCGAAACCTCGGGGTGAATTTCCCATTTTACCGAACGGCTCCGCTTCGCTAGCAGAAGGGAGTGAGTACGCCAGAGACGCCTTCGATGAGCCCTATCGGCCTCCGCGATTTGCTGGAGCGCTACCGCGCTGCAGCTACCAGCGAACGGGAGAAGGGTACTTGGTTCGAGCGGCTGACGAAGCTCTGGCTTGAACGTGCGCCAACTCAGGCTGGCCGGTGGGCCCGCGTTCTGACATTCGCTGACTTCGCGCGGGAGCGCGGTGAAAATGCAAAAGACACCGGCATCGATCTGGTCGCAGAATTAGCTGACGAACCTGGTCATTGGTGCGCGATACAGTGCAAGTTTTATGCTATAGGTTACCGATTAAGGCGAGAGGACATAGATGGCTTCCTTGCCGCGTCCGCTCGCGAGCCATTCGTCCGGCGACTGTTCGTCGATACGACGGGCGTAAACTGGACGGACAATGCCGAGGCAACCTTCCGGGACCAGTCGATCGATACGGGGCGCGTCGGGCTGACGGAGCTGGACGAGAGCGGGATCGATTGGGGAGCGTTTGTCGAGCGCGGCGAGGCAAAACTCCACGCCAAGAAGCAGCCCCGGCAGCATCAGCGCGACGCGCTGAAATGCGTGACGGAAGGACTCGGAAAAGCCGATCGCGGCAAGCTCATCATGGCTTGCGGGACGGGCAAGACGTTTACTGCGTTGAAGATCGCGGAGCAGATGGCAGGCGCCGGGGGCCGGGTCCTGTTCCTCGTCCCCTCGCTCGCGCTCATGCAACAGACTGTGCGTGAGTGGTCGATCGATAGCGAAACGCCCCTTCGATCGTTTGCGGCATGCTCCGACGCCCAAGTGGGCGTGCGCCGGTCACGAGACGACACGGCCGATATCGACGTGCACGATCTCGAAATCCCGGCCACCACGGATGCGGCGAAGCTGGCAGCGCGCGCCAGCGCTTCCCCAGCCGACCGCATGACGGTCGTTTTTTCGACTTATCAGTCGATCCAGGCGATCAGCGCCGCCCAGCACCAATTTGGGCTGCCCGATTTCGACCTGATCGTCTGCGACGAAGCGCATCGCACGACGGGCGTCACGCTGGCCGGCGATGATGAGAGCAACTTCGTCCGCATCCACGACGCCGAATTCATCCGAGGCACCAAGCGCCTCTATATGACGGCGACTCCCCGCGTGTATGGCGACGCGGTTCGTGAAGCGGCGCGCGACGAGGACGCCGCTCTCTGCTCGATGGATGATCCGGCGCTGTTCGGCGATACGCTGTTCACGCGCAACTTCGGATGGGCCGTTCAGAACGGTCTGCTCACCGATTATAAGGTCGTTGTGCTTGCGGTGAATGAAGCCGATATCGCCGCCAGTATCCAGGCGCGACTCGCCGACGAAGACAGCGAGCTGATGCTTGATGATGCGACCAAAATTGTCGGCTGCTACAAGGCGCTGCTGAAAACCGACTTCGCGGGGGGCTCAGAGGACGACACGTTCCCAATGCGGCGGGCGATCGCCTTCACGAAATCGATCGCAGCGTCCAAATTGTTTGCAGATGAGTTTGCTCGGGTAGCCGACGAGTGGCGCGAGGCTGTCGCCGAAGCGAATTCGGATGCAGAGGCTGCGCTACCGCCGCTTGAGGCGGAGGTCCGCCATGTCGATGGCGGGTTCAACGCCAAGGCGCGCGATCAGCTTCTTTCTTGGGTGAAGCAGGAAACTGGTCGGACCGACGAGTGCCGCATCCTAACCAACGCGAAGTGCCTCTCGGAAGGCGTCGATGTTCCATCACTCGACGCCATCATGTTCCTACATCCTCGCAAGTCTCAAATCGATGTGGTCCAGGCCGTCGGTCGTGTCATGCGGCGGGCCGAAGGCAAACGGATGGGCTATGTCATCCTGCCGGTCGGCGTCCCGGCGGGCGTCGAGCCCGAAGCAGCGCTCGACAACAACGACAAATATCGGGTCGTCTGGCAAATTTTGAACGCCCTACGCTCTCACGACGAACGCCTCGACGCGACAATCAACAAGATCGACTTGGGCGTCGATCCTGGCGACCGGATCGAGATCATCGCCGTTACAAATGCCTTGCCGCAGCGAGGCGAGCCAACCGGTAAGAGCCTGGGGCTAGGTCACGGCGGTGGCGCTGGCGACACAGAGCCTGGTGACGACCGTCCGCGATCGGTGGGCGGCGGGGAACAGCTATCTTTCCACCTGGATGAATTCAGCCGGGCGATCCTGGCGCGCATCGTCAAGAAGTGCGGTACGCGGACCTATTGGGAGGAATGGGCCAAGGATGTTGCCGACATCGCTCAAGCGCACGTTACGCGCATCAAAGCGGCAGTAGAAAAGGCTGGCTCTGATGAAAAAGCAGCTTTTCAAGCATTCCTGACGGAAATCAGAGACGATCTGAACGACTCGATCAGCGAAGACGAAGCGATTGAGATGCTAGCTCAGCATCTCATCACGCGGCCGGTCTTCGACGCCCTCTTCGAGGGGCATAGCTTCGCCGCCAAAAACCCGGTCAGCATCGCACTCGAGAGCGTGCTTGCGGTACTTGATCGCCAGAACATCGATAAGGAAGCCGCGAGCCTCGAGCGTTTCTATGCGAGCGTCCGCACTCGAGCTTCCGGAATCGAGGATGCGACGGCCAAACAGAAGATCGTCGTCGATCTCTATGACAAATTCTTCAAAAGCGCGTTCCCCAAGCTCTCGAAGAAACTCGGCATTGTTTACACGCCCGTCGAGATTGTTGATTTCATCATCCGATCGGTCGATGAGGTACTCCGGCGCGATTTTGGGCAGACTCTCGGAAGCAAGGGCGTTCACTTCATCGATCCGTTCGTCGGAACCGGTACGTTCGTAAGCAGGCTTCTCCAATCGGGCCTCATTAAGGCTTCGGATTTGCCGCGCAAGTATGCCTCGGAAATCCACGCCAACGAACTGGTGCTACTTGCCTACTACATCGCGGCGATCAACATCGAGGCGACGTTCCACGAGCTGGCGGGGGGCGACTATCAGCCGTTCCCCGGCATCTGCCTGACCGACACCTTCCAACTGTACGAGAAGGAAGACTTGATCTCCGGCATGATGTCCGACAATTCGGACCGGCGGACCCGCCAGAAGCAGCTCGACATCCGCGTCATCGTTGGAAACCCGCCCTATTCCGACGGGCAGGACTCGGCCAACGACAATGCGGCGAACGTCGCCTATCCGTCGATCGATACGCGTATCCGTGACACTTACGCTGCCCGCAGCACGGCGCGGAACAAAAACGGCCTCTACAACAGCTACATCCGCGCCATGCGCTGGGCGAGCGACCGCATTGGCGACAGCGGAATTGTGGCGTTCGTCACCAACGGCGGCTGGATCGACGGCAACGCAGCAGACGGCATCCGGCATTGCCTATCCGAAGAGTTCGCCGATCTCTACGTACTGCATCTTCGCGGCAACCAGCGGACGTCGGGTGAGCAGTCGCGCCGCGAAGGTGGCAAGATTTTTGGTGCAGGAAGTCGTGCGCCGATCGCGGTCTGGCTGTTCGTCAAGAACCCGTCAGCCGATCACCACGGCCGCATCTATTTTCATGATATCGGCGATTATCTCTCCCGTGAGCAGAAGCTATCCCGAGTCGCTGAGTTTGGCAGCATCGACGGCATCGCTAAGTCTAATGGCTGGCAAACAATTGTTCCTGATGAGCACGGGGATTGGCTGAAACAACGAAATGCCAGCTTTAGCGATCTGATTGCTATCGGCGACAAAGATGGCACAGAAGAACTGGTGATTTTTGAAAATTATTCGGCAGGCGTGAAAACTCAGCGCGATGCGTGGTGCTACAATCCAAGCCGCAAAGCCCTAGTTGCCAATGTGCAGCGCCTCATCTCGTTCTACAACTCGGAACGCGAAAGATTTAATCAGGAGCACAGCGACCTAAACCGCAAGGAGCGTGAGGAAATCATAGGAAATTTCCTGAACCACGACGCAAGGCGTGCTAGCTGGACCAGGGCCCTCAAGGACTCGGCGCTCAAGAATAAAACGATATCTTTCGATAAGGATAGAGTCGTGCGAGGGCTGTACCGCCCCTTCACCCCTCAAGAAATGTACTTCAGCCGATCTCTGAACGAGATGGTCTACCAGATGCCGCGTATCTTCCCTCGCGAAGATACCGCCAATCGAGTGATCTGCGTGTCAGGTGCTGGCGGTAAGGTCGCCTTCGGCGCACTTATGAGCTGCATGGTTCCTAGCCTCCACATGATCGATATGGGCGGCTCACAGTGCTTCCCGCTCTACATTTACGACATATCGAACGGTGAAGCCGACGCGTCCGCGCACGAAGATCAAAGTGAGCTTCTCACCAGAACAACATCGTCGCAACAGCCCAACCAGCGGCGATCGGCAATCACAGAGACTTCTCTCCTGCGGTTCCGGCAAGCCTACCCTGGCGAAAAGGTCGAGGCTGACGACCTTTTCTATTACACGTACGGGCTGCTACATTCGGAAGGATACCGTTCTCAGTTTGCCGACAATCTCACGAAAGAGTTGCCGCGCCTGCCGATCGTTCCCCGGATCGAAGATTTTCGTGCGTTCGCAGCGGCTGGTCGGCAGCTTGGCGATCTCCACGTCGGCTTCGATCAGGTCGAGCCGCATCCGGTAACGATCGCGCAGGGCGACCTCCGGCTCGCCAACATTGTCGACCCGAAGAGTTTCTATCGGGTCGAAAAGATGCGGTTCGGCGGCAAGGGGCAAAGCAAGGATCGCAGCGTCGTCCATTACAACCCGAACATCACAATGACTAACGTGCCGCTCGAGGCGTATGCCTATGTCGTGAACGGCAAGCCCGCGCTCGAGTGGGTGATGGAGTGGCAGTCGGTCCGCACCGATACTGCTAGCGGTATCGTTAAAGATGCAAACGCTTTTGCAATCGAGACGATGGGCGATCCTACGTATCCCCTAAAACTATTTCAGAGAGTAATTACCGTCAGCCTACAAACGATGAACATTGTTGCGAGTTTGCCTAAGTTTAATCCGTAAGGATTTCATCGTTTCTCGGCGTCATATGTTTAAGGAAAATCATCTGCGCAGTTGAACAAGGGGAAGTCGTCGTTCCCTTCACATATCAGGATTTTGGTATTTTAAAAAATATATGCAAGAATTTTGCAAGCAACTGATGTGGAGTCGATTTCGTCAGCCGAGTATGCATATCTCGACGGCCGCACCGTCATATTGACGACTGACTTCGCGGAGTATGTCCGGAATACAGCGGGACGCGGTAGCATCGTTGTCGCGCACGATGTGGAAGACGGATGGTCGATCAAAACCGTGTTTGACGAGCACGCCAGTTTTCATCCGATGCCGTCTTCGCATTTTTATCCATCGCTGATGGAACGACGCTTTTTTCAGACGGAATTTACAGGCATTGATCTGACGATGCCAGATCTTAATTATTGCTCGGTGACATGGGATGAGGCTGAGGAGCTGTATCGCGAACTTGTCGCCATCGCGAAGCAGGTAACGCCCTGAGCGAAGAAAGACGAAGAGTGGATTAGCAAGCAAACGGATCGCCACCGCGAATGGGATCGCGATCTATCCGATGTCGTCCCGACGCCACGTGATCGGCGGTAGCAACACCGGCGCGGCAGTCATTCCGACAATCCGAGAATCAAAGCTGCGGCCCGCACTCGGACGTGCGCCGGCATCTTAGGATGGCCGACAAGCGCCCGCACTTGGCGCACAGCGAGGGCTGTGGGGTAACCCCGGCATCCTTCGATCCGCGCTTGTGCGGTACGCACGAGGCCGTCGATACGCGCGGCCTTTCGATCGGCCTTTGCCTGCGCCTTTTCACGATCTTCACGCCAGCGGGCATCCTGGACACGGTCATGGCGCAGCAATTCATGGAAGCGCCGGGACGCCTGAATTTTCAGCATGTGGTTTTTGTCGAGCGGTCGCTTGCTCACGGGAGCCTTCCGGCGGTGGGGGACTCTGGGAATCAGGCCTCGTCCCTCTTGGCCGTACGAGGGGGGAGCGAGGGGGTGATTTTCGGACCGGCCAGATTTTAGCGCACGGTACCTTGCAAGAAAAATACCCCGGATACGGGGGGTTACAGGGAGAGCACTGGCAATCTCTCGGACAGGTGAATTAGTTCAGCGGCAGATCGCCGAATTCGCGTGTGGGTACTAGATTTTACGAGCCGGCATGAGCCTCTTCCCCCAGGGCGGGGGTCTATTGACCCGATTGCCAGGGGATTGGCACGTTGCCGGTGGCAGCCTTGTCAAACTCGCTTCGTCCCCGTGTGTCATGGCGGCCGTGGGCATATGGGCAATGCCGTCGTGCAGGCTTCGGTGGTTCGCTGGCACCATTTCCCAACGCGCCAGACCGGCAGATGTCCATGGTCGCCTGCTGCGTAACAATGCCATACGTGCGTATGGCTATGTTACATAACGAGGGACGCACCGATGCTCGACCCCGCTCGCCCCCTGATTTCCTACCTCCGCGTCTCGACCGACCGGCAAGGCAGGAGCGGCCTTGGTATCGAGGCACAGCGCGCCGCGATCGAGACGTTCGCCCAGGCCAACGGCTTTGCGATCATGGGGGAGCATGTCGAGGTTGAGACCGGGAAGGGCAGCGACGCACTGGGCCGGCGCCCACATCTCGCCGCAGCGCTCGCCGCTGCCCGTAAGGCCAAATGCGCGGTGGTGGTCGCCAAGCTCGACCGACTATCGCGCGACGTGGCATTCATCGCCGGCTTAATGGCGCAGCGGGTGCCGTTCGTGGTGGCGGAATTGGGGGAGGACGCGGACCCCTTCATGCTGCACCTCTACGCGGCGCTCGCCGAGAAAGAGCGGGCATTGATTGCCACCCGCACAAAGGCGGCGCTGGCCGCTAAACGGGCTCAAGGCGTGCGGCTCGGCAATCGCACCAATCTGCCGCTGGCGAGCCGCGCAGGGGGCTTGAGCACGGCCCGTGCGGCGGATGCCTTCGCGGCGAACGTCCTGCCCATTGTCGCGGGCATCCAGGCGACGGGGACGACATCGCTCCGGGCCATCGCCGCCGAATTGAACGCCCGGCGGATCGAAACTGCCCGCGGTGGGATATGGTCCGCGGCGCAGGTGCAGCGCGTTCTGGCGCGGGCTCGCACCGCGGGAAACGAGGCGTAATAGCATCGCGGCAAAGGTGCGCCGTGATACACTTAGGTATGCGTGAGTGTGCCTAGGATATGCCAGTTAGTGCCAATCAATGACAATCCGGCCAGCGCCCTGGCAACGGGGCACCGTGTGGCGGCGGCAGAGTTCGAGAATTATTGGCCCGCCGTCGCCCAATGGGGATTGGGCACTGTCTCAGGTTGCATCCGCAGAGCGGGCTGAGGACGTGCGGACATGGAACAGGCCTTTTTGAGGTCTATGCTCTACAAAAACGAACCCATATTGACCCTGCAGAAATACAAAAAAGCCATTTCCCAATTATTTCTCCTTTTTCTAACCCCTATTTGCTGCACAAGTTACATTCTCCATGTCCCCAATGTCCCCCATGTCCCCAAAGAAAATAGAAAATAATAGAAATAGCTTTAATATCAATAGCTTAGAATTTATCTGGGGTTTGTTGGGAAAAACAGTGCCCTATGTCCGGAGCTATGTCCCCAGCCGGTAATTCCATGTCTCAATTTTTCTATGTCTAGTATCATACATTCTGGCTCGAAAAGACCAAAAGGCAAAAGTGGGGACATGGACTGGCCCGTGGGGACCTGCGGGGACATGGACCCGACCCGTCCGAAATCGCGCATTGGGCACCCGGTCCATAGCGCGGAGATACAATCTGAGATTTTAAATAACTCAGGATGAGACAGGCATTTCTGCCTACCCCATCCCACTTGAGCCACACGATGCACGGTGCCCGATCAGCCCCGGCGACGGGCCGGCATGTTGATTACATTGCCTCGATCAGGCGCATCGGCATCGTCCGCGTCGTCCCCTGCGATGCGATCGATCACCGGCGCCATGGGGTCAATCCGCACGTTGTAGGGCTTGGCCTGCACGCCCTCACGGATGGGATGGTTTCGCCGGTCGGTCCCCAGAGCCGCGGACAACTCATCCCACTGCATATCGTCAATCGGCACCCCGCAGCCTTTGAGCGCGTACACGGTGGGGGCCCGGCTCTGTGCCGAGCCGCGACCGATTTTGGTCTCCCGCCTCCGGGTTCTCTCCACGAGCAATCTAAGGGCTTTTCCACGGATCGGAGCCGGGCCGCCAGACGCCGAACCTATCGGGCTGCCGACCTTGTAGAGGTCGAATAAACCGCCGTCGTCACCATCATCGCCGTCCTCGACCCGCGCGGCCCAATTCATCAGGGGCACGATGTCATATTGCGTCGCCAATCCACGGCCCGCATGCACCAGGGTATCGAGCGCAACCGCGACGTGCCGCACTGAGGGTTCCATGCTCAGATATTGCGCCGACGCCTTCTCAGCCGTGACCGGGGGCGGTGCGTCAGCGCGATAGTGCCCGATTGCACGATCCGCCAGATAATCCCAAACCGCTGCCAGCCGTTCGGGATCGTCCATAATTGCCCCAAGACGATCGTAGAATTTCTGCGCCGGACGATTGGCCTTCGTTATGCGAAACCGCACTGGGAGCAAGCGGCGGTCGCTTTCCTCGATTGGAAATACATTTTCGTAATTGGTCGTGGCAATGAAATAGCTGTGATTTTCGACTGACTGACTGTCCACCCCTTTTCGTTCGATATCGATGTAGTTGCCACCGGAACCGGCATCGACCATTTGCTTGACGGTCGAAACAAGCGCCGCCAACTCGCCATGACCGGACCCCGGTGGCAATTCCTTGATTGAGCAAATGCGGCACCCCTCAATTTGTCCGAAGACAAATTTCAGGCGGTCTTTATTCATGAATTTCGATCCATCTATCCGACTTCTCACATGCGATCCCATGCCGTCGAACAGCGCGATTAGGAACTCCGCAAAAAAGGATTTCCCAACCCCAGGCACGCCTTCAATCACCAGCATATGCCCCGGCCGCTTACCGGTCTGCACCATGTACGCGAGTGTATCGAGCAAGTATTCCGTGACCTCACCGCCCCCGAAACCACGGTGCATGAAATCAAGAAAATGATTTTTGTCGGCTTTTGCAAGGTCAATATTGCGCCGGGGTTTGTCAGCGGCATTCTGCGCTTGTGATCGCTGCCGCACGTTCAATGCCCCGTCCGGATTACCCCGCGTGTCGAACCGCTCTGCCACCTCACCATAATCAAATCCGGGGTGCCTGATTTCGCGGGTAAAGAATGCGAACGGATGGGCGTTCTCCAAATCCCGGAGGAAGTCGTATAATCCGGTCTTTTTATCTGGGTAATTGACATGCAATTCTTGCAGAATGTCCGTGTTTTGGTCCGTAGTTTTCCCATCCCACCAGTCGGCGGCACTCCACGGCCACTCGGGGAAAGCTTTCAACCGCATCGGCTGGCGTATATTGCGGGATGCGGCACCCGTCCCGGTGCCCATGCGCTGAAACACGTAGGCGTTTGCCGCACGGGTGAGTAGCGGGCTATTCTTGGCAGCCCTCATCGCCCTGTCAGCAGCTTTGTGCCCGTCGATTTTCCGTGATGCGTTGGCAGCATCGAATGCCCCACCATCATCCTCAAAATCAATACCGTCGAAATCGTGCACGCCGTGATCGCGCAGAATTACAGAGAGCCGGTCACGGCCGCACCGCACCCCCGAGCGCAGGCTACCCCAAATCTTGTTGAAATAGTCTTCGTCGCAAAACCCTTCGCTGGTATCGACGGCCCACCCGCGCACTTGATCCTCAAAATCCTGATCCAGGGCACGGCGACCCGCTGCCGCTCGCACGGCAGACAGAACCCCGATTAGATCGTCCCGTTGCGGAAAATTGGCCTCCGTATTTGGCACCCTGTCGAGCGCATCAAGAATGCGATCGGTGTCCGCAATAGGATCTTCGCGGCTGTAATCGTGCGCACGCCTACTGCCGGCACCGCGCCCGTTGTCACCGGACACGTGCACCGTTCCCCCGATTTTCCGCACCGTGCTTTCGAATTCCTGTCGCAGGCGGTCTATGTCGGCGCTTTCGATAAACTCGACCCGATCGGCTCTCACCATCTCGCAAAGGTCGCGTTCCGCGTGCCATTCATAGGCATCCCCGGACGGGTGCGTGCCCGTAGCAACGAATTGCTGCCCGTACCCGAGAATATCGACCTTGTGCGGCGGGGCATCGTCCCGATCGCCAGGAAGCCGGAATTCCCACGTCGCTTTGCGCACGCGGCGGCTTTCCTGCAACTTCGGATCGCTGCGGAAGGCGAACAGGCGCCGGGGGCCGCCACCCCGGAGGCGTTCGGCATAGGTAGCACCGAGCACCATGCGCACCGCCCGCTCCACAAGCTCCCGAGCGGCATCCGAGTTCACATCGCAATCAATGGCCGGGAATGCCCGGCATACAATACCGACATTCCCCGTGGGCCAATTCTCAGCACACGCGCGGGTGCGCTTGTCGAGGCCTTGAGTGATGGCATTCCCCCCGAGACCCGTCCATTCTTGCCGGTGCGCATCGAAGCGGCCGGGTACTTTGCCCAGGCTTTTGCGATTGCGGGCGAGACTGGAATTGTCCGCTACTACGGCGTCCGGCGGTGCGATGGGTAGCAGCGCGGGGGAGGGGACGCCGGCATCGCGAAACGGCTTGCTGGCCTCGCCGAAAGTGGGCGAGCGCGTTGACTTATCGACCAAAGTCATGAAGAATTACCTTGTGAATTGGATGACTGGCCCGGCACCTTCAATGAGGGTCCGGGCCATTTTTATTCGAAAATCCGCATTGCCAAGTGCTGCACTTGGTCATGCCCAATTGTCGTCATCCGACAAATCGGCAAGCAGCCCCATTTCACGCTTGCGGCAATAGCTGGCCCAATCATCGTCCCACTCATACCAGGGCTGATAGAGTTGCGCGTCGCGATAAAATCGCGGTGTCCCGAGCGGCAATTGCTTGCGCGGCTGAAACCAGCGCCGTTTCCGGCCCGCCTCTACACGTTCTGCAATTCGCTCTTGAGCAGGCGGCCCATGCTCTATTTCTGCGCATTCCTTCTCGCGGTGCTCCGCCATGAGGATGCCTGCAAAAATTGCACTGTTGTATTCGGCGGCTATGAGGGCGCGGGCTCGATATTCCAGCACGCTCCGATCCAGCCAAAGCGGGAAGGCTCGACCTTCGTAAAATCCGCCGTATGACGGCAGCCCAGGTTGAATGTATCTACGCGCCCCTGGATCTTCAACAAATTCGAAATATGGACTTACGCCCCATTCTTTTTCGTCTTCGAGAAGACGCGAATGATTGACGTGATTTACTTCACGCTCGAACAGGAAATCATTCAATTCTGCATCGGAATTGAAGCACCGCGTGTCGGGATGGGTTTCACCCGGCTCAGGCGGACGCGGCGAAAATCGGCCGTGCCCATCCTCGAAAGCAACGATCGGATTGCCGATGTTGAGAGCGCTTTCACCCTCAAGGAAGAGAAAATGCAGGCGATACTTGAACCCATGATTGGCATAGGGTGAATTGGATTTTGTCATTTTCTTTCTCTCTATTATTGCGCATTCGGCGCAGCTTATGTTTGATCATCGCATTCGATCCTATGAGCGCCTTGGGGGCAAATTCCGATATTCACGTAGTCCAAATCTCGATTAGACCGGTGCTGGACGCTATCGGCAACATCCAGCGGGGAGCATAACCGGTGGGGTGCTGAGCTTCGCTCAGGCGGCCCGCTCATTGACGAAATTCACCAATGAACCGATGCGCCACCCGAGCTTCCGGGTGCTCAGCCGCACGGGTGTGGGGGTCTTTCCGGCACGGGTGAGCCTGAGCCAGTGCGCGAGGCTGTAGTTGCAGAAAGCGGCGGCCTCCGCAGAGCCGACCACCCGGCTCATAGCGATCTGTGAATGTGCATCAGCCGGGGGGCTCGCACTGGCATGTGCTTGGTGTGACATCGCTTTCAATCCTCACTTGCCGCGCCGTAAGAGCGCATAGCGCAGTATAGTTATGCACCCTCAAAGTCATGTCAATCCATGATCCTCAAAGGTCTATTTATTCTTGTCGATTGAATTTATGTAATTCAGTTCTGAAATTTCTGTAATTCAATCCCACATTAATTCGCGTGCTTTTTTCTGCACGTGCTCTGCCCAAATATTTAATGCCGCCCGCTTTTCCGTGGCATAGGTCGCACGGTTATAAACACCTGCCACACCTGATTTTGCTGCACCAGAAATATGATTTACCAATGCCTCGACCACGTGCGGCGCAATTCCAAGTTCTGAAATTCCTGTCACCATTGTTCGGCGCAAATCGTGCAGCCGCCACGGGGCTATTCTAATCCGGGCATCGAGTGAGGATTTGGCATTCGACCACCCCTGAAATGCACCTTTGCCTTCGCCAAAAATTAAATCTCTTTCCTCAGCACCTGCCGTGCCCGGCACCTCCCGCCGCGGGGCATCCTGCAAGATCGCTACTGCTGCTTCTGACAGCGGCACGTCGTGGGGTAGGTTATTTTTTGTTCGTGACGCTGGCAGACGCCACAGGGCTTTTCCTGTCGTCAGGTCTATTTCACTCCACCGCATTGCGCCGACTTCTTCGCGACGCTGACCTGTAAGAATTAGAAGGCGCACGATGCGTCCATAATCGTCCTTTCCGCATCCGTGCCAAACGGCTACTAATTCCCGGTCATTCAGAACCCGGTCGCGGCTCTTTTCCTCGACTGCTTTGCCGGTGGCGATGACGGGATTTGCCTCGACTTCCCCTGCTCGCATCGCCCAGGTGAAAAGTGCCGACAGCGTTGCACGAGCTCGATTGGCAGCGAACGGTCCCCGTGACGTTGAGATTTCGTCGATGCGAGCGGCGATATCGCGGCGTGTGACAGCCTGAATGGGCAGGTCTCGAAACGGTGCCCAGTGCTGCACGATATGGCGCTCGACTTCCTCGAAACTGCGGGGGCGCAATTTTGATTTGGCTTGTGCGAGGTAACGAGTGGCGACTGCGCTAAAGGTGAGCGCCGCACATGTGCGTGAGGCAGCCCGCTCTGCCTGGGGGTCCGCGCCAAGATGGATTGAGGCGAGCAGTTTCCGGGCGTGGTCTCGCGCTTCCTCAGAGGTGACTGCCTCAACAGTGCCCAAAGTCACCCGCCGTTGCTTTGTCCCAACCCGATATTGAACGATCCACGTGCGTTTGCCGCCGGCCCGAAGCCGCACTCCGAACCCGGCGAGCGTATCGTCAAAAACGATGGTCTCGGCTTTCCCAGGTGGTAGTTCTAGGCGGCTGACGGACTGCCGGGTGAGACGCATTGTGTGGGCTCCATCACTAAAGCCGGAAAATTTGGTGCCGGGATTTATGACGGGCTGGGAAGCGCATGGGAAGCAGCGATGGGCTACGGGATGCTGGCTTAAAAACCCATATGATACCGTCTAACTGGGGGTATTAAGAGGGAGATGCCGAAATAAATATGGCAAAAATTCCTATAAAATCCTATGCCGCGACCTAGCCCGAGACTACGAATCTGGGGGTCAGAGGTTCGAATCCTTTCGGGCGCGCCATTCATCTCTCAAGCCATTGCTTGGCTGGAATTTCTGCTAAAATCAGCACCTTAGGCCGCCGCCGGTCATACAAACGGGCGGTGCAAACGAGCCATGGCGCTGATGTCGTATCTCATCGGTGATGGGTTGGGCACGTACTACTTCCGCAGGGTGATCCCCGCGGAGCTGCGCCCCTTCATGCCGGCACCGTGGACCGGCAAGGCGAACTGGAAGCTCAGCCTTAGGACCAAGGACCCGGCCGCCGCCAAGAAAGCTGGCTCACAGCTGCTGCGTGACTGCATGGCCGACTTCGAGCAGGCCGAACGGACGAAGCGCGGGGAGATCCCTGTCGTCCCGGCCCAACGTGTCGCCGCAATGCCGCGGCCTGAAGAGATCGAGGCGGATGTGCTGGCAGAGCTGCTAGCCGCGGATGACGCCGAGCGATCGGACGGGGATGCCCGCAGACAGCTCCAGACCGCCGCCGAGCGTTCGCAGTGGTCCGACTTGGTGCCAGTCGCCTTCGGTCGCCGCGGGATGGCTGAGGATCACCACCACGTCTACGGCGGAGAGCTGGAGGAGCTAGCGGCGGACTACCGCAAGGCCCTCTCTCGCTCTGATCCCGGCATCGTGGACGCTGAGACCCGCGACCTCCTGCGGCGAAAGCAAGCGCCGATAGACCCGACCTCAGAGGCCTACCACGAGACGTCCCTGGCGGTCCTGCGGGCCCACGTGAAGGCCTACGGGCTGATGCTTGCCCGGCAAGCGGGAGAACTGGTCTCAACCCCTGCGCCCAGCTCACAGCGCGGCCCAACCATCACAGAGGCCTATGAGGCTTGGAAGGCAGGCAGCGGCGCACGGGGCAGCCGCAAGCCCAGCGGGCGGACTTTGCTCGAAGCCGAACGCTCTGTGCGCCTCCTCAAGGAATGGCACGGAGACATCCGCCTGGGCGATCTCTCGCGGGAGAAGGCGAGGGAGTTCAGGGACGCTCTCACCCGGGTGCCAACACGCCTCCCCGCCGAACTCCGCCGGCTGGCAATGCGGAACCTCCTGAAGCGGAACCTCAGGGCCTACCCGACCCAGCACGCCGCCACGATCAACAAGACGCTGAACATCCTGTCCGCCATCGTCAGCCACGCCGAGGCAGCCGGGAGCCTCGACATGGTGCCGGGCTTCAAGAACCCCTTCGGCAAGGGCATCAAGCTGGTGGTGGATACGAGGGCGGAGGAGAAGCGGCAGCCCTTCAGCGCGGCCGACCTCAAGGCCATCTTCAGCACGGGGGTCTATCGAAGCGGCGAGCGGCCCCGGGGAGGGGGAGGGGAGGCCGCCTTCTGGCTCCCGCTGATGGCCCTCCTGTCCGGCGCACGGCAAGGCGAGCTGGCGCAGCTCCGAGTGATGGACTTGGCGCAGGACGCCGAGACGGGCGTCTGGCACCTCGACATCGGGACGGCTGGAGGGAGGAGCATTAAGACGGCCTCCTCCCGGCGAAAGATCCCCCTGCATCCCGAGCTGGAGCGGATTGGCCTGCTTCGTTACCGGCAGTCGCTGCTTGATGCCGGCTCAAAGCCCGACAGTCCGCTATGGCCGCACGTCGAAGCCGACAACGAAGGCCGGCAGAACGGGCCGTGGTCGAAGTGGTTCAACCGATACCTGCGCGACAAGGCAGGCATCGATGATCGGACCAAGGTGTTTCACTCCTTCCGGCACACCTTCAAGGAGCTGGCGCGGGCCGCCAAGCTGGCTGAGGATGTTCACGATGCACTCACCGGGCACACCGGGGGCGGTGTCGGGCGGCAGTACGGCGGGTTTGGCTTGAAGGTCCTAGCGGAGGAGCTAGCGCGGATCGAGGCGCCCGACATGGTGCGGGGCTTGAGGTGGCCGGGGCTGATGTGAAGTCGCAACCGGCAAACCCTCAGCAGATTGAACGATAACGCTACGCAATGCTAACGGGGATTTCGGATGGCTGAGAGCCGCACTCAACCGCCTAGCTTTTGGTCAATCATAAAAGAGGCAAGCGCTACTGGCTTTGTGAGCTTCCAAGCCACAGCGCCAGATCTGCAAATTCTGGTGCGACTCCTTCGGCAGATTGGCTCAATCACAGAAACTGATCTCACGATCAAGCCGCAGAGCGAGGCACGCGTCAACACACTTTCTCATCGCTACGGCGCGAGCGAGTTCCCGTTCCACACAGACTTTGCCTTTCGCCCTCGCCCGCCACGGTATATTGTACTATGTAACGAGGATCAGGAATCTGCCAGAGAGACGCTTATATCGAGTCTTGCTCGGCTTCCGAAGCAAATTGCTGAAAAACTAGCTAAATCGACCTGGCACCTTAGAAGACAATCTCGCTCATTTGAATTGGGCGGGTCCCTCCTCATAGATCGACAACGCGCATTCCGCTGGGATAACGACTTTTTAGTACCAGCAAACGATCATGCGTTAAGTTGCCTTGAGGAAGTTCCGCAACTCCTCTCCTCACAGCAGCATCGAATAAGCTGGACAATTCCGAATACGGTGGTGATTATCGACAACTGGCTTTGCGCACATGCACGGGGGCCATCGGCTTCAAGACGCGACGACCATACCCGCAAATTAAAGCGCTTAGAGGTTTGGCAGTATGCAGGAGTGGACGTCAGATGCGCTCTGGAACAAGGCTAAAGTCTTCGGAGAGCGTGCATTCACTGCTGAGCGCAACGGCGATTTATTCCCGCTGTTTGCATCCCTCAGCCTAGAGATGCTTGGAAAGGCGGTATTAGCTAACGTCCACCCGGTTTTGATTGCAGATCCGCGCGAAGGAAAAGACCTTCTTTATGCATTTGGATATCCAACAACTGAAAACCCGAAATCCATAGCAGCAAAAACAGTTTTCAACCGCCTTGTCGTTGTTGTGCCGGAGTTCACGGCTGATGACGAGCGGGCTTGCCTGCTTATGGCAGACAGGCGAAATGCTGAGCTGCACACAGGGGAATTTGCATTTCGCGAGTTTCCGAATGGGAAGTGGCTTCCGGATTTTTATCGGGTAACCAAGGTACTTGTTGAGCACCTTGGGTTCGAACTGGAAGATTACCTCGGCCGCCAAGAAGCAAAAGCGGCTCGACAAATCATCCAAAATGTCGAAGCCAAGCTAAAGAAGGAAGTAAATGACCGAATATCTAAAGCAAAACGCAGCCTTGAGCCCCTGCGTGGTGAAGAGCTAGAGCGTAGAAAGGCAGACAATGAGCCGCCCAGCGATCATGTTTATAGCCTACAGGGCCTCATAGCTATCGCAAGGGCATGCCCAGCCTGCGGAAGCAAAGGCCGGCTTTTCGTCAATGCGATAGGATCAACGCCGGCCCGTCTGCACGACGGGGAGATTATGGTGCAGAGAATATACGCTCCAACCAAGTTTGAGTGTAAAGTGTGCGATCTCTCTCTGAGCGGAACCGGCGAACTCAGCATCACAGACCTGGCCGACCAGATCGCAATCGACGTTGCAGTTGATCCCGCAGAAATGTTCGATCTACAACCTGATGTCTATGTTCCAGAAGACGATTACGGCAACGACTGACTGCCAGCATCTACCTGACGCGGGCGGTGGCGGGCGGGAAAACTAGAAGCCTCCGACCCGCCACCAGCTTCACCTCACTCTGTCGCCACCAACCCCTCCAACCTTACCCCGAACCGCTCGCCCACCTTCTCTAGGGCCGCAGCGCCAGCCTGCTGGTCCGACTTCGGGGCGTTCCTCGCGGCCACCGCAGCACGGCCCTTCGCGCTCGCCTGGAACATCGCATGGCGCACGTTCGGGTCTCGCATCAGCAGCCTCAAGCCCATCTCCCGGTACTTCGCCGCGGTGCCCGTGAGCATGGCCTGCTTGGTCCCTTGGTCGCATGGTCCCCGAGCCCGCCGTCCGGGGCGTTCTGATAGGCCTTGGTCGCCATGAGCCGGCCCATCCTCTCCTTCAGGCTCGGCCCCCGCGGCCGGTGCCCGGCCAACTCCTGGAAGGCCTCATAGGCGCTGCGCCCGTCCGCGGTGGTCACGTCCCTAAGGTCCACCCCGCGCTGCTGGTAGCTCGGCGCCCCGAAGGGTCCAACTTGGGCCTCATCGATCATCCGGCGCACCTCGGCATCTACGAGCCCATCCTTGCCGGTGACCCAGAGCCCCTTGTGGACTGTGCGCGGGTCTCCGAAGAGGTCCCGCCGCGCGGGCAGCCTCTCGCTCAGACCCGACACGGTGGCCATGATGCTGTCCACGATGCCGCGGGTCTCACGCATCAGCGGGTCGGGATTGGCGAAGCGCAGGCCTGAAGCGAACGGCACGAAGTTGGCCGCTGTCTTGCCGGCCGCCTTCTGGAGCCCGCGGCCTGCCTCCTCCGCCTCCTTGTCGCGCTGGCCTACGAGACCCGCGAGGGAGCCTCCGAGACCGGACAGAGAGCGAGCCAGGTCCTGAAGGCTGGTGTCTCGGGACGGTTCTTGAGCCCGCACGAAGCTATCGACGGGGGCGGCTGCGGGCCGAAGCAACTCGGTGCGTTCGACGGGACGGTATGGTTCTCTGGGCATTGGTGTTCCTGAAGACGGCCGAGAGGGATCGCGGGCAGGACTCATCGAGCCCTCCGAAGCGGTTGCTCGGCGGTGGTGGTGATGGCGGGGTGCTGCGGTGAGGACGGGGGCTTCCTTGCCTCCGATCCCATTTCGCTAGGGGCCGCGATGCTGGCGCCAGTGGTGGCCGCTCGGCATGACGGTAGGGCCGCCCTCGGGTTAGGCGGTGAGGCTTGGCCTAAAGCGAGCCAAGCGAGCAGCGGAGACCGGCGAGGCGATGGGACAGACCACCGCTGCGGTTCCTGCTTCAGGGGCTTGAGGTTTTTGGTTCCTCAACCCCTCGATCCCGTCCGGGCCGGCCTGATGGTGGCAGGATGGGAAGGCTGAACGACTTTACACTTAGGGCCCACCCGGTGCCCTCTATGTGCGTCGTAATTAGTAGAGCGTCTTCAAAGAGATAGGCAGCCGATGGCCTGTGATGGTCACCGCAGCCTCTCCCATGATGTTAGCCGCACGGTCTGCTTTTGAGCGGGCAACCATGAGCCCGTCGTGCATCGGCAGCGCAGGGGTGTCTTCGGCAGCGAGGGCGAGGAGCGCAGCCATCAGCACTTCGGACTCACGGAACATCAGACGAAGCCCTATGCCGGTCTCGAACACGCCCCCTAGTTTTGGGTGAGCGGCCCGGATGGCAGAACGCAAGTCGGACGCTGATAGTCCCGCAGGGAGAAGGCCTCGGGTACCTCGGGGCATCCTGGTGAGCGGACTGCGGCGGAACAGCATTGCAGAGGCCACCTTTTTCACGCCCGGTCGCCACCGCGGGTCCGAGAGTCCGGCTCCGACCGCGTAGAGATCACCATCGGGCGGCGCCTCTCCGGCCTCAACGTAGGCAAGCCGGAGAAACATACTGGCGAAATCCAAGTCTGCGACAGCTTCGCCCTCTATGCGGATTGCCTGCCGCCGTTCAGCAGGGAGGTCCTGCCACCAGCCACCGAACAGTCTGCCGCCAAGATCGAAGCGTTCCACACCCTCTGGCACGTCCGGCGGCAAGTTGAAGACTCGTCTGAGGGAGCGAAGGCGGGTCGGCGTTGGGCGTGGACTGGCCTCCTCCAGCCGAATATCGGCGGCGGTCAGCAAATCGTTGATCCGACCAAGCTCATCCCGAAATCGTTCAGTTTGAGGCGTATCGCTGTAGTCGATCAGCTCACGCCCCTCGACATTGCCGGCGAAGTCCCGATCAGTACGACTGAGCCAGATGATCTCTCGTCCCGGCAGTTGGTAAAAGTCATCTGCCTTGAACTTGAACTTCTGCAATCCATCCAAGAAATCTGCTCCAGCAGTGATTGAGCTGGAGAACCCCTTCCGCGTGGATTTTGTAAGTGAGAGCAGGCGGACGCCCGACCGCTCACCGAGTAGGTCTACTACCCGCGGCAGTCCGGTGAAGCCCTCTCGGTCATAGCGGGTCTTCTTCTGTTTGCCTGCGCGAAGGCTAATGCCGATTGTTGGCGGCTCAATACCCATCGCAACAGCAAAGGCCAAGTTTGAGGCCACTGCACGGATTATCGCATCTCGGTTTCTGCGGTCTGCTTCCCGCAAGCGGCGCTGCCGGGGCCCCTCAAGGTGCTCCCAGTTGAAGATCAGGTTGTCACAGATGACTTCCACGAACCTGTGAGAGCAGTTAAGCCACGGGTCAAACATGTGCTCGAAATGAGCATTACTCTGTGCGTCCCGGGGATCGTCTGCCATATCACTCTGTCGTGTGACCCCGGCTGCCATCTGGGTGGCGCCGCTGCTTTGGGCCTCCGTCCACTCAGCGAGTAGCAGCATCAGGGCCTCCCCGTGAAGCTCCCGCCTCTTTGGCCAGGGCAAGGATTGCGGACAGGTGATAGGCGTGGACGAACTCGCAAGCCTCCTCAAGCATCCGCCCGAGACGCACCAGCATGAGCCCGGAGCTACGGGCGTACCGGCGGTTTCGTAACGGCAGATAGGTGTCAGTCGTCGCGGCCAACCGAGCGCACGCCTTCGCTGCCTGCACCCGGCGGTAATTCTCAGTTTCGCTCCCCGGCCGGATCGGGTCTTCCTCAATGGCGCAGCACACCGCGAGGTAGTTCACCAGAAGCCTTTCCGCCGGCACTTCGCGACGACGCAGCCGGGCGAACGCTGCCCGCGCCTTCTCAGCCGGCCCCCGCGTGTAGGTATCCACCATGCGTTCGACAGGGCCGCAACGGCGCAACATCTCCTCCAAGGCGAACAGGGCGTGCACCACCCACGGGTCGTGAGGGTGCGACCGGATGAACCGGCGGGCTGCCCTCCGGTACGGCTCAAGGTCTGCCGCGGAGTAGGTCTTCTTCCAGTGGCAGCCGTGACGATTGTGAGCCTGAGCGTGGTAGCGGCAGTAGAATAGGGAGACCCCCTTGCCGGCCTTGGCCTGCGGAGGGCGCCCACAGCCGAACACAGCGCAGCCACGGAGAGCGCCGTCCGCCCGCATGGCGCCCCGTTCCTGAAGCTCCAGCGTGGCCGGGCGAGGTCCGTTGATGCGGGCTCGGATGGCGCGAGCGCTCTCCCTCACGCGGTGGCAGCCTCTTCGCGCTCTTCCGCCGCCCGTTCCCGAGCTGCCTCCAAGAGCACCGATGCCGCTCGGACTTTGGCCTCAGGCTCGCCCGGGAACAGCTCACCGGGAGCGCCAGTCGCCGCGAGCACGATATCGCTGTAGTACTCAACGGTGCCGCTGGCGGTTCTGATATTGTTGCAACGGAAGGCAATGTTCCCAAATGTGAGATCGAGAGTATCACGGTTCTTGTAGGTGTAATCTTCCTCCGCCTCCGCTCCAACTAGCAGTCTCGCAAAGACAGTGCCAGCGCTTTTCGTTTTGCGGCCGAAAACTTTTATATATGGGCGCCCGTTTGCGTGATCCACGAAGACGCTCTGTCCGCAGACTATGATGAGCCGCAGCAGAGAAAAGCCAGCCGGATTGCATTTGCAGATTACAGCCCTGTCCTTCTTGTCGCGAAGCCTGAATTTGATCACAGGCCGCGGCCTGTCCTGATCCTCGACCTCTATGCTTTCCAATCCACCGATTTCGCCGAGCAACAACAGCTCCAGTGTTTGAGCGCTGCGCGGCTGGAGAAGGAACTGGCGCAATCCTGCGAGCGCCAAAACGTTTTGAGTGGTGTCGAGCGTGGTCATGGATTTCCTCGCGTCGGGCGCCTGCCCTTACGAACCGATAGATGCATGCTCATAATTCGATTTGCGAGGGGGACGGTAATCGATAGGACGCGCAACATGCGCCACCTCTCAGGCGCGGTGCGGATGATCCCGCCGATCGCCTCACACCGGAGAATTCACAGACCACATCACTGAGGCCGACCCGCGGCCCACCCATGGGCACGCCACGGCGAAGCTTTGCCTAAAGCCTGGAGCCGATCCCCGATGACGCGCGAGCACACCGCTTTGCCGACCGATGCCGCATGGACTGATCCCGCCGCGCCGCCCCGCCTCGTGCTGAACCGCCAAGTCTACGCAGTGGCGGGAGCGGCCAACCGTGCAGGGATCGCCGTGCCGGGTCTGCCCGAGATCCGACACTGGAACCGCCACGTCTCGCCGCTCGGCGTGCAGCTCGCGGCCCCGGCGCTGGCAGCCCAAGGCAATGACCTTGCGCGGGGCCTCCTGCACTTCGCCGAGGCCAAGCCCGTCCGCTCGGATGATGGCACCGCGGAATGGCTCGGTGCCCACCTCGCGACGTGCTTCGGCTTCGATCACCCCGACGATAGCCGCCGGGCCCACTGGGCGGAGGAGCGAGCGGACCTCTGGCGCCGCATCGCGGAAGACCCGCTGGAGAACCTGGAGTGGACTGAAGCGTCCCGCCCGTGGTCGGGCCTCGCGGCCGCCATCGAGTTCACCGCCTGCCGGGATCACGACCGCATCGAGTTCCCATCACGGCTGCCCATCACTCTCAAGGGGGCCCAGCTCAGCACCGCCAAGAACATCGTGGCAGTTCTCAGCGACGTGGCGGTGCTCTCGGTGGCCGCAGCGGCGGCAGCCCATGACATCGCCTTCGTGCCCTTCGGTGGCAACCTCTTCGTCACCTGCGCCGGAGATGCGTGGTTCCTGTTCCCGACTTGCTCCGACGCCTTCCACCTCTTGGGCCGCTACGCGCGAGCCGCGGGGACCGTCTTCCGGGCCGCCGAGACGTTCGCGCCGATCAAGCCGACCCTGATGTGAGCCCGGCTTCACCCAACATCCCGACCACACCCAGATCCAGCTTGGAGACCACCGCCATGAACCCGCACGTTGCGACCCTCACCGCCGCTGCCCGGCTTGAAGTGCCGCCGGAAGTCGTCGCTTCTGCCGAACTCCGGGCCGAACGCCTTCCTGAGCTCAACATGATGCAGACCGCAGCCGAAGAGTTCGCCCTGGCGCTCCGAGTTGGCGGAGAGGCCGAACGCGAATTCAAGACCGCCGCCGTGGCCGCGAAGGACCGCCTGTCCCCGCTGCAAGCCGCCGTTGAGCTTCACCGGCTGGCGTTCGACGCGAAGGCGGCTCGCGGCGGCTACGAGGGCGATGAGCCGGACGATGAGTGGGAAGCTCTCGACGGGGCCGAGCACGATGGGCTGCTTGCGGTACTGGCCGCCCCGGTGGCCGACCGTGCGGACGCTGTCGCCCTCGTGTCCCACCTGTCCCTGTTCGTGAAAGGTGCGTTGCACCCGACGCTCAAGGACGCGGGTGAGATTGCTTGCGAAGCGCTGGCGAAGGTGATCGATGCCTGCTCTGTCATGGCAACGACTGACGATTGCGTTACCAATCCCAGGCGCGCCTACCCCCTATTCGCACATCGCTAACGCTTGATAGGGGCGCCTGTCGCTACTTCGCACTGTAAATTAGACACCATCTTCACAGGCCGCAGGAGCCCCGAAGTGCTCAGCCGCCGCCACTTTCTAGCAAGCTGCTCAGCTTTCGGGCTGCTCCAGGCGACCAATGCTGCCGCCGTTATTCCAGCCATTGCGGGGGCACTCGCAGCTTTAGCAGCCCTCGCGTTGGCAACGGGCAAGGCAGCGGAGGCGCTTGAGAGCGCTGTTGACAAGGGCCAACGCCTTTGGAGCAGAATACGGAGTATCCCTGGAAAGGAAAAAGCCGCTCGAATGATCGCAGAGCGGCAAGATGACCTGGTTGAGAAGATAAATTTTCGTCGCGCGGTGATCCGCATTGGCGCCGAGTCTCAGCTAGCTAATGCTGCCTTTCTGAGCAAGCTATACGAGTACACCTTCGATCCCGTTCCAGCGAAGTGGATCGAAGTCAAGCAACTGATTCAATCAGCTGCTGCCGCGTTGCGTAATGCCAGTGCGATGTTTAGGAGTAGAGCTGCCTGGTTTCCTACTGAAGCACAGCAAGCACTTACTGAGCTCCCCTCCCTTTATAGAGAGAGGGAGAAACTTATGAGCAGCCTATATCGTTTGCCGAGCGAGAGCCCGCCACCTGATGACATAGAGGCACTAGCTAAAGGATATGAAACCCTGCGAAGCGCGTCGCTCCGATTACTAACCGCGCTTGACAAGTATTTACAATGATTCAGTTAAAATTACTTTTTCCTCAAGCCGCCCATCTCGCCAGCGCCGCCTCGGCCTCCGCTGGGCTCTCCTTGATCCGATAGATGGCTTGGCGTGACAGCCCCGTAGCCGCCGCTACGGCCGAGACCCCCTGGCCCTCCGCCAGCCCGCTCAAGACGGCCTCAAGCTGCCCTCGGGTGAAGCTCGGCTTCCTCCCGCGGTAGGCGTCCTCCCGGCCCCTGGCGTGCTCGATGCCGGCCTTCTGCGCCTCCTTGCCGGCCTCTGCCTGAGCTTGCGCCGTGGCCGCCATGAAGCCGATGAGCGCGTCCCGCACAGCCTGCTGCATCGGGTCCGCCGTGGCGCCGTCGAAGGTGAGATTGTTGATGACGGTGCGGACGATCACGCCCCGCCGCATGAACTCCCGGATGGTGTCGCACACGTCCGCGTAGTTGCGCCCGAGGCGATCCACCCAGCGCACCACCAGCACGTCGCCCCGGCGCAACATGTCGAAGAGCCGTCGGCCCTGCGCTCTCTCGCGGAGGGTGTTGGTGAGGCCCGACACACCCTCATCGGCCACCACCTCGTCTATCGTGAAGCCTGCCGCCTCGGCCTGCTTGTGCTGGTGGGCGAGGGTCTGTTCCGCGGTCGAGACGCGGGCATAGAGGATCGTCTGCATGGGTATGGCTTCCGTCCGAAAGGGCACTGTCCGCAAGGTTGATCGTGCGTTGGCTGAAATCAATCCTTAAGGACGGGCTTTTGGACAGTTCGGCGTCTGTACGCTGTGGTATACCCTTGCGGACTCCAGAGGTACTCCGCCAAATTGAGTGGAGCCTCCCGGCCCTCTGCGCTTTGTCTCTCCGGCACCGCCGTGTGGCTGCCACCGGAGGGCAGATGATGTGCGCGGGTCACGGGAGCCGGTCAGGGCACGACGGCTATCATCGCGGGCTGCCTGAGGTCCACTTCCGATCCCGTGGGCCGAGCCGACAGACCGCCAACGACAACCGGCAGGCGGCTCAAGGGCCGGCGGCATTCGTCCTGTCTGTCATCAAGCTGGCGACGATGGGCACGGCTGCGCTGGCAGGCCTCGCGCTCAGCCTCCTGCCGTCTTCCTGAGGCGGAACGGCAGGCCACACACCCGACAGTCGCGTGCGACTGGAGGAACGCTCGGGGTCAGCCTCAAGCCTTTGGATCGACTGACCACCCAGTCAATCCGCACGCCTTCTTGAGCCGCAGGTCGGCCTTTGCGAGGCATCTTGTAGCTTGGTGCACATCGCCCCTGGCGTGCGCTTTATCAGCAGCGGCCACATCGCGGCGTACCAGGTGGCACGCGAGATGGGTACGAAGACGGCGGAGTAAGCTCAGCATCTTCAGCTCCCGGTTAGAGCCGATGTTCAGATGCAAGTCCTGCGCTCGGCGGCCATGGACCAGACCCACCCGGACCTCGCGTTCGCCTGGAGGGAGACCCCCGGCACCCATACGGGGGAAACTCCGATCTGCCCCGCGTAGGGTCACCTCTCGCGTGTGTGACCCTCTGGGCAAAGCGGGCCATCCCGCCGAACATCACCCGTCCGCCTGAGGTTACCTCGAAGCCGCCCGGAAGACGGCGGCGAGGAAACGCGCATCAGGAGATGGCTATGCGAAAGAGCGCCTTGGTCATGGCTGCCGGCATGCTGGCGATGGGCACCGCCGCGTGGGCTGGCGACAGCTCGGGGAAGGGTGAGGGCCGCATGCAGGGCTCACCGAATGCTGCCGGATTCGACAAGAAGGATACCTCCGGGACGACGGGGCCGGGTGCATCGAGCACTGCTCCGGGTCAGGAGATGAAGATACAGGACGGGCGCATGCAAGGCTCGCCTAATGCGGCGGGCTTCAAGGGCGAGGGCGGGGGCGGGGGCTCTTCGTCCGGGTCGAGCGGCGGACGCTAGGGCAGAAGCCAAAGGGTCGGACGCGACGGGTGCCGAGCCTGATCGTGCGTCCGGCCGGAGGAAGGCGAGGGGAGGGGGACGGGGGAAACTCTGGCACGCCACAGGGAGGGAAATGTCTCGCGTGAGTGACCCTTTAAGTACCTGAGGGTTACCGCGAGCCGTCCAAGAGCTTGTCGATGCCTGAATACTTCAAGATCAGCTGCGATCGAAGCTGATCACGCATAGGAGCGCTCTCGATCTCTGCTATCATCTCTCGTGCCTCTGCGTTCAAGCGGTCTAGCCGTAGCTTCTCGAAAAAGTCACTCATGGACCTCTGGGAATTTGTGGATTGCACAAAGAATAAAACAGATATAGCGTCAATTATCGTGCCGCCAGCAACCTTCAGAACAGTTCCAGCAATATCATCGGCCGCGTATGACGCGAATGCAAATAATATAAAACTGAAACCAATAGATGCAAAAATAATACTAAACCAAAAGCTGACGTTAGCACGAGAGAGTGCCTGCCTGTAATACTGGGCCAACGCAGTAATTTCGAAAGGCTCAGATGGACCAGTCGGAGCAGATGCTTGCTCCAAGATACCTTCGGCTATAAGTAATTGCTCTAGTTTTTCCTGCTCTCTTTTTCCACGCGCATACCCGAGCGCGGCTAAAGCTATCGCAATAATCGTGATTGCCAAAGCTAGGGCCGCCGCGACCGCTGAATAAGACTCGCTGATCTGATTGATCACAGGCCCGGCCGATGGTCCAGCCATTAATGCAACGCCCCCCGTTCCCGCATGCCACCACAAGCGTGTTATGGCCTTCAGCTGCTTCGAGGAAAAGGCGATTGTCTCTTTGGAGAGCATCTTCAGTTGATGCGATCCGATGCAGCATCGCCCATGCCATGTGCCAAGTCAGCTCTCCTTGACCGCTCAGCCCACGAGGTCGTACAATGTAGACCCTGGAGGCGGCCCCAGATCACTGATATATAAGCAGAATTTCGCGCAGCCGAGCCCTCCTTTCGGGCGCGCCATTCATCTCTCAAGCCAAGTCGTTGGCTGGAATTTCTGCTGAAATCAGCATCTTTAGAACCACAACCAGCTGGGGCGGTGCGCTTCGGGTAAGCCGCGACGATCATCGGCCTGGCCAGTGGTTTGATCAGGCTGATGAGGGAGCAGGATCGCACCGGCGCGTCCGGCCATGGCAGCCTCGTCGGAGAAGCGGCCGACGAACTTGGTGCAGCGCTTGATCTCATCGGCGAGGCGCCACTTTGAGAGGCCGATCAACGAGCCGTCCGCCGAACATTGCCCATCCGCACGAAGTTACCTGAAGCGGCCCGAAAAGCGGCAACGAGGGAAGGCTTCAGGAGATGATCATGCGCGGAATCGCTTTGGTCGTGGCCGCCAGCATGCTGGCAGTGGGCAGCACCGCTGCGTGGGCAACTGACAGTTCGGGAAAGGGTGAAGGCCGAATGCGGGGCTCACCGAACGCCGCCGGATTTGACAAGGCGGACACCACGGATACGGCGGGTCCGGGCGCATCGAGCCACGCGCCGGGCCAGGCAATGAAGCAGGACGGAAGGATGCAGGGCTCGCCCAACGCGTCCGGCTTCAAGGGTGATGGCGCGGGTTTGTCCTCAACGTCGAGCGGCAGCCGCTAGGGAAAGCACCGAGTCGGACGCAGCGGGCGGGAGGCCCAGCCTTGCGTCCGACCGAAGAAAGATCCCCGGGACTCGCTCGGCACGGACACACGCTTCGCGCGAGCGAGTCCTTTGGCAAACCGAACCTGAAAACGTACGATAGGCCTGCCCCAGCGGGTCAGGGCACACGGTCATACCATGCGCATCATCTGCGCGGCTCCACAGCACCGGCTTCAAAGCCGAATTTCGTGCGGTCGAGCCCTCGTCGCCAGGCACGTCCCTCATCTCCTCTCATTGCAAGATATGCCTTCTCGTCTTCCGACTGGCGGAGAGGTTGGCTCAGCCCGCCTCCGGCTGGAATGCTTGTGGCGCATGGGCGGCTGAGAGCATGCTTTGCAAACCGGATCTTAAGGCTTATCCCAAGCTCGGCCATATCGGCGGCCGATTCTTCGAGGAGTTTGGATGACCATAGACAAGCAGCCTGATCGCACTGCCGCGTCGCTCGCCTTTGTCTCTGACCGGAACTACCGAGAAAATCTCGACCATACGTCCGATCAACCCGTTGCCGACGAACAAGACACCAAAGACCGTCCTCAGAAGGCAAGCGTGTCGCCGACGAATGCGTTTGAAGGTTTCGGCTCCTTCTCGAGCTGAGACGGCGCGGAAGAGGGACCCCAGCGAGACGTTGCGGGCACTTCTCCGCTCCAACGCCGCTGCACCATAGCCTGATGCTGGGTGATCCTGCCGCGGATGCGTATCCCTGCGGCAGGATCACAAATGATGTCCGAGCAGTCCGGCTGAACTCGTGTCCGGCCCTTTCCCGAACATCCCGGCCGCGGTCCGACCGAACGCGGCCCGCATCGACGCATCGCTGTACGGATTCGAGCGCTATCCGAGCGGGATGAAACGGCTGGCGGGGTAACCGGTCGTCTGGCGAAGGACAGCGCCGATGTCCTCAGACCGTCCGTCGATCTGGGCTGGCGCGTGGCTCATGCCGTCGAGGCCGGCGCGTCCCGGCACCAAGCAGCCGAAACGCTCCGGGGCCAGTCTGGCGAGCGCGAGCCGCTGGTGCGGGCAGTTCGCCCGTAAGGGCCACCGCGCGCCCAGCCGATGCGCGCGCGATACGCGCTCATACGGGTGGCTCTGACGCAACCTGATCGCATGCCGCCCCAGAGCCCTCCAAAATACCGGTCAGGCCGCTGACACGATCCCGGCTCGCTCGGCAGGCTCGATGTATGACATACGGAAACTGCGGCGCGCGGGTCATGCGTGACATGGCCGAGCATGACCGGTGGATGAAGGAGAGAGCGGACTCGCTCCGACGCCGCGGCCAGCACCGCAACGCTATGGCGCCATGGAAAAGTGATGTACGTTCGATCGCGAGGACTTCGGCAGCGTATTTGAGGCAATGAAACAGCCTAAGGTTGCATCACCTCAGCGGCTCACACTACTCTCGCCACCCCCGGCCAGCATTCGGCAAATTTGGCAGAAAGGGCAATCAAACGTGACATCACTATTTGCAATTGGTTTTCTGGGAAGGCAAGGGTCGAGCTACCTTGAAGGTTTGCTGAACTCACACCCTGATGCGCAATGCCTGGGAGAAATCATTGCATTAAAAGATCCATCTGAAGAGATTGCACCATTTTTGCGCAGGATGGTACATAGCGCAGATGCTGCATCCTCTGGGTTCAAATTACCGCTTTTGCATTTGCAGGGCAACCCAGATTTATTGCCTTTTCTCAGAGAGAATAATTATAAAATCATAACATTGAGTCGCAAGAATAAGCTGGACCAACTTGTTTCATTCATTTTGGCGGGGTCCAACAACGCTTGGCGGTCGGATTTCGGCGAATACAAGACCACTTCCATTGTTGTTAATGCAGCTGATTTTGAAAGTTACGTCAAGGTATCCTATGAGGCGGACGCAGAATTGGAACGAACTCTTAAGGACCTGCCAACTCTGCATATGACTTACGAAGATCTTATCTCTCCGCAGGGCTATATGCCCGCCCTGGATTTCCTGAATCTTCGCAGAGTCGAGCTGAATAGTCCATTTGATCGCCAGAGGAAAGGTTCTCAGCGTGAGGCTATTCTGAACTATGACGAACTGGTGCGTCATTTCTCAGGAACAGAGCTGTCAAAATATTTCACATAGACGCCGGGCGCACGAAAAACCCCGCCGCGGCTGAGCCGGGCGGGGCAAGGCGCTGTCCTGTCGAAACGAGCGATGAAGCGACTTTGTGCGCCATAGGAAATATTGTTTTCTTAATGTATGAATGTTCATCGCAAGCAATGATCCCGCGCCGGCGGACTGGGCGGGACCAACGTGGTCGAAAGGCGGGCTGAGGCGTCACCGCAGCGGCCCGCGCTTCATGCACGGCACCACCACCTCCTCCGGCGTCTCATGCGCGAACGGGGTGACCGGCCCGCCCACAGCGCGGGGGCGTCGTTCCCGATATCGGATCCGGGGTGATGCCCTGGCCCCTCGATATTGCATCCTCCCGAAAGCCGCCCCCCCCTTTCGGGAGGATGCTCTCGTGGCGGTTCTACGGACGGATCGAGAAGTTCGATCCCTCAAACTGGAGGAAGGATCCGACTGCGAGAGTGGGAAGGGACTGGATCGTGATGTTGCCTCTCCCGTCCACGATGTAGACTCCCATCCCCCAGGCCGTCCCGTTCACAACGTTCGCCATGTAGGCCATTCCGGAAAAGCGGAGCGCCCGGTCGGAAGGCCGAAAGCCGGTAGGGAAGGTGGCAAGGGGCGTTCCGGGGGCGACCGTCCCACCCATGATCGTGCCCGACAGGCGGATGGTCCCATCCGTCAATGGCATCCACCAAAGCCCCTGGCGGAAGTCAGTATTGCTTCCTGCGACCCATTTGTTCAACGTCGTGAGCTGCTGCCACACGCCGAAGGTCGGCGACGCCGCGTCCACCGAGACGAGGGCGCGCCCGGTAGCGGGACTGCCGCCGATCGTCTCATAAGCCTGCCGTTCGACGATGTTGCCGGGAGAGGCGACGGCCCGGAAAAGGACCTTGTTGGCCGCGTAGGTGACCGTGTTCGGCTCGACCCGAACGCCTTTTGCCCCGCTCAGCGCGGCAACGGCATCGGCGCGCGTGTAGCAGTTCATGTTGTTGTTGCGGATCACGACATCCGTTGCGCCGATGACAGTGACGACCGCCGGCTGAGATCGTCCACCCGTGTAGGTCCCAACGGCTTCGAGCTGATTTTCCAAGATTCGAGCCTGCTGGCCACCATCGATGACGATCGTGTCACCGGTCGCCGTGATGTTGTTGCCGACGATGCGCGCCGTCGCAGCCCCCCCGATCGCATTGTAGTAGATGCCCTCGTTCGGACCGGCGATGATGTTGCGTTCGATGTTGTTGCTGTCGCCGGTCTGCTCGAACTTCATCCCGCCGATGAAGTCGCTGTCACGGAACGTCGATCCGAACAGGCCTCCAGTGCGGTTGCCGGTGGCTGCATCAGGGTTGTTGACGTGGTGGATCGCGTAGTAGCCCGCACCTCGGCTGGCGACACCCAGGTTCTCCACGAGTAACTTTGCGACGAAGCCTTCTTTATTGGTGGTGTCGATCTTGATGCCGTCACCGCCGCTCCGGGCCACTCCGGGAATACCGATAGAAAAGTCTCGTAGCACGGCACCGCGAATCCCGCCGTTCGATGCCAACGGCTTGATGAGAAGGACGGCGCGGTTGCCGGCATCCGCACACGGTTGGATCCGGCTCTTCTGGCTGGTCCCGACCAGATCCATGAACAGTTCGATGCGCAGAAGCGCTTCCGGATCGGTGCCGCCGCAGACATTGATGACGCCGGGCGGCAGGATCAGGCGGGCGTTGAGAGCCTGCGCGCGTATCATTGCCCTTCGCAAGGCCGGTCCGCTGTCCGCCGCGCCGGGGATGACGCCGAAGTTGATGGCATAGAGTTGAGTCGAGAACAGGTCCGTCAGCGCTCGGGCGACGCCGCCTTCTGTCGGCGTCGCGCTCATGGCCGAGACATCGCCCGTCGATCCGGGACCGAGGATCTGAAGGCGACCGGGCGTGGAGGTGTAGACGCCACCGACGGTGACGTCGTTGCCCCGGATCTCGGGGGCCGGAAGGATGTCCGTCTGACCGAGCGCCGCTGACGCAAGGCTGACCAGAAGGGCAAGGGAGGCAAGAACACGCTTCATCAGGCAATCCCCCAAAGCGAAGGGCCGGCGCGACGGAGCCGGACGGATTGAAAGGAATCGATGAGGTCGATTTTCGTCCGGCCGGCGATGGTCTGGCCTGCGGCGGGCTTGGCGGAGAAGGGGTTGGCTTCGGAACAGGAGCCGTCGGCGTCGAAGACCACGCGGTCTGCCTTGGCGGATTGCTGGCCGCGCCAGGAAGCGTCACCACGCGGCCAACCGTCAAGCCGCGCATCGGGCTTCGACGTCGGGCGCCGCCGCTCGAGAGTTCGCGTTTGATCGCCTGGATCGCGCCGAGCAACCCGGCCTCGGGTGCAGGCGGACGGCCTCGCCGCGCCATGGGCTTTCGAACGGGGGCGTCTGCCGGTCCGCCGGTGCAGTCGCCCCACATCCCTTGTGGGACGTGCTCAACTCACGTATCGCGGTGGCGCCGTGTCTACTCGATGCAACCTGGACTGGCTTGCCTATGCCCATCACTGCTCCAGCCGGCGCCGCAGGTCTCGTCGAAGGCTTGGCGAATAGCGCGCTCCTTCGATACTGCATAGTTCGAGCTCTATGCGCAACATATCCTTGACGAGGCCTTCAATATCGGATCTTGCCGCGAGTGCGTACTGCCAATGCCGGTCTCGTCTCTTTTTGTCCGAGCCGTCCCCGGTTGGTACACTGCACGCATCAAGACCAATAACCTTGCCGGCAAGCTGCTCGAAGCGGCGAACTGTTATGTGCTCTGACGCGTGGCTGAATTCACTTCGATCGGGGAAAGGGACAGATGCGCATCCTCTGTATAGCCGCCTACCGCAGCAACCATGCCGATCGGCATGTCGAATTGCTGGCCCGAAGCGGCTTTGACGTGCATCTCGTGGTCATGGAACCTCACGTGCCGGCACTTGAGCCGTTGTCCGCCGGGGTGACGGTATACGATCGCGTCGCACTCGCTCCTCCTGTCATCGGGCGCGCCTCGCCTGTGCCGGACGATCCTGTCGAGGCCCGGTTGCTCCATCTCGCCAATCGCGCCGTTTCCTCAAGGAACGCGGATACTGCTGCGACTTGGATCGCCGGGCTGATCGATAGCCTGCGCCCGGACATCCTGCATTCTTTCGCCATTCATCAGGCCAGCTTCCTGACGCTGCTCGCGCGCACACAGGCGAAGTACAAACCCTTCTGGGTCGTCAGCAACTGGGGATGTGACATTCATCACTTCGGGCAGGATCCGCGCTTGAAAGATGAATACTTGCCGGCTATCCGCGCCACTCTTGAGAATGCCGACGGGTACTTCGCCGAAACTCAGCGAGATGTCGCACTGGCGCATGAGGCAGGCTTCAAGGGCAAGGTTCTGGCGGTTCAGCCGATCGGTGGCGGCTTCGATCTGCAGTGGTTTCGGGCATTGCGTGGGGGACAACCTCCCTCCGCCCGAAAGATGATCATGGTCAAGGGCTACGAGGGCAATGACACCGGCTTCTCGGTGGGCCGCGCCTCGTCAGCGCTGAAAGCTCTGAACATGGTCATTCCCTACCTCGATGACTACGAGGTGAACTTTTATGCCATCTATGATCCTCGGATACTCAAAGCTGCAACCCGCCTACGCGACAAGTGCGGAGTGAACGTCCGCATCCATAAGTTTCTTCCTTATGAGGAACTGATGGAACTGCATGGCCGCGCGCGCTGTTCGGTCGGCATCAGCGAAACTGATGGAATCGCGACGTCTGCAATCGAGGCGATGCTGATGGGTAGCGTGCCGATCCAAAGCGACAGCTCGGGTCTCGGCGAATGGATCGAACCGGGTGCGGCGCTGATTGTCCCGCACGATCAGCCCGGCGCGATTGCCGACGCGCTCATTCGCGCCCTTACGGACGATGCGTTCGTAGACGCTGCCGCAAAAAGCAACGATGCCAGCTTGAAAGCACGCTTCTCGATGGCAGCGGTCGATCCGGTCATCGTCAAAATGTATAAAGACGCCCAATCGCCGAACAGGCCCGGATTGTTGGATCGAACCTGGCGCGACGCATATCAGACCGTACGATCAGCCTTGGGCAATCGTTGATGCGCTCATTCGCGCCCTTTCGAACGGCGCGTTCATGACGCGTTCATAAAGCGCCACGGATGAGGGCCTGCCGTGACCGGACCGGTATTCTCGACCAGGCCGCCGCCAACCCTTGGCACCAGACAGGAAGTCGGCTCAGCAACGCCTCGGCGAGAAAAGCTTCGCTCCTTGGCTACCCCCCTGAGGCGTAGAGCGATGCCGAAACCGAGACGTCAACGAGAGCATCGTCCCGAAGGGCGGCCGCCGGCTTGCCTGAAAAGACGATGAAAAAACGAAGGAGCGAGAGCATCGTCGTGGATCCCATATCCACGACGATGCTCTCGCCGGCGGCGTCCGGCGGTGTCTTGCCAAGCCCTAATCTTCCTGTTAGAGGCAAACATAAACAATTGCCTCACCGCCTGCCAAGAAATAGATCCAACTTATGAGTCGAAAAAGGCGGGTCATTATTGATGGACTAGAAGACAAACAGGGACGTTCCCTGCTTGTCATATCTGCTCTTTATCATTGCCGTTCAGAACTTTCCGACGCAGAAATTCGCTTCGTCGATGTCAGCAGTGGAGAGGTCCGTGGGGCGGTCGACCTCCTGCGTTGGGAAACAGGTCTCGATGTCCGTATCCCGGCTGATCCCAGCGAGTATGGAGGCGGCTCGATCTTCGAGGACGCCAGCCTGTACGCTGCCATTCGCCTCAACAGCTTGGACGGACTGCACGTGGCAGAAGCGAAGTTCTTCAAGGTCCCGCTTCTCCTCGCCCTCCAATTCCTGCCTCGATCGGCCACGAGCGAGCAATTGGTGCTCCTGCAACCTGCGCACGACCCGGCCCTGTTCGCCCAGTATCTGATCGAGCGCATGCGATGACCGAGCGCGGAACGGAACGCCTTCCCACGATCCTGGTTGTCGGGATGCAGAACAGCGTGCATCTGGCACGCTGGATCAACATGATGCGCGGCAGTTTCGCGCGCTTTGTCGTGATGCCGGTCTATTTCGCGAGTCCGGCCCCCGAGCTCAACCCTTGTTTACCGGTCGTCAGCCGAAGCGACGTCGAGGCTTTGGGGCCCGGCGAGGTGGGCATTTTCAGTCTGACGAAGCCCGAAGCGGAGCGTGTCGCGGATTGGTACGCGGACAGGGCGGCCGGGCGCCTTTTCCCCGCCGCGATCGGGATGGAACCGAGTCCGAGCCTGATCCAGACCGACGAATTGGTCACGGCCATCCGGGTGCTGCAGCCGGACATCGTGCACACGATGGAGGTCCAACTCGCGGGTTATCTTGCTCTCGGCGCCAAGCGGCACCTGGGAAGTGCGATGCCGCCCTGGCTCCTGTCGAACTGGGGAAGCGACATCTACCTCTATCACCGGCTGCCCGAGCACCGGCCGGTCGTGCTCGAACTGGTGCAAGCCATTGACGGCTACCTGGCGGAATGCCGACGCGACGTCCAGCTGGTGCGACGCCTCGGCCTGAGGGGACACGCCTTCGACCCGATGCCGGCGTCCGGCGGCGTCGATTTCAGCACCGTTCCGGCGTTCGACCAGCTCAGTCCCCCGTCGCAGCGCAACACCATCCTGGTGAAGGGCTATCATGGCTGGTCGGGCCGCGGGATGCACATCCTGTCTGCCCTGCATCTGGTTGCGCCGGCTCTGCATGGCTATCGCATCCGCGTACAGTTCTGCTCGGCGGCGATGCTGGAGATGATGCAGGCCATGGCAGAGTCGGATGGGCTCGACATCGCGCCCGTGCCCTATGCGCCGACCCACGAGGAAGCCTTGGCCCGGATCGCCGAAGCGCGCATCGTCGTCGGCATCGGTATCTCGGACGGGATCGGCACGACCCTTCTCGAAGCGATGTCCTACGGCGCCTTCCCGATCAAAGCGACAACTTCCTGCGCCTGCGAATGGATCCGGAACGGTCGCGACGGCATCATCGTCGACCCCCACGACGTGAAGAGCCTCGCCGAGGCCATCGTGCGGGCCGCGTCGGACGACGCGCTGGTCGACGCAGCCGCCCCTCGCAACCGGGCCTGCGTGGAGGAACGGTGGGACGTCGACCGCAACAACGCGGCCGCGCAATCGATCTATCGTCACATGTTCGGCGATGCCCGCCGAACCGCCATGACGGCCGCCTGAGTCATGTCCACCGAAACTGTGACGATCCTCATCCCCGTCTACAACGGCGGTGACTTCCTGGCCCAGGCCATCGAGAGCGCGCTCGCGCAGACTTGGCCGGCGATCGAAGTGCTCGTGATCGACGACGGCTCGGACGACGACGGTCATACCGAGCGGGTCTGCCGCTCCTTCGGCAGCCGGATCCGCTATCTGCGTCAGGAGAACGGCGGTGTCGCCGCGGCCCTCAATACCGGTGTCGCCGCGATGACCGGCCGGTATCTGAGCTGGCTCAGCCACGACGACCTCTACGATCCGCGCAAGGTCGAGGTGCAGATGAAGGCCCTCGCGGCCCAGCCTGCCCCCTGCGTGATCTTCGGCGGCTTCGCCACGATGAGCGAGGACGGCACCGTCCTCGACGAGTTCAAGCACGACAAGAACTATCGAAGCGATCAGTCGATCTGGGCGGTTCTCGAAATTCGCATCAACGGCTGCACCCTCCTGCTCGAACGCGATCTCGTCCTACGCCACGGCGGCTTCGACGTCGGACTGCCGACGACCCAGGACTACGAGCTGTGGTGGCGGCTCGCGCTGCATTACCCTTTCGTCTTCGTGCCCGGTGCTCTGGTTCGGCACCGGATCCATGCGGGGCAGGGATCGCATGAGCGCCGCCATGTCGAGGAGGGGAGTCTTCTCTGGATGGAGATGCTGGAGTGGGTGCCGGCGGAGACGGCGCGCGCGCAATCCGGCTCGGAGATGGCGTTCCTCCTGCGCGCCCGCGACTTCCTTCGAAAGACCGGTTTCGACAACGCCTTGCAGGGCGCCGATGCGCTGATCCTGCGACGGGCCCACAAGGTCCAGGTCGGCGTCGTTGTGAGCAGCCGCAATTCGCGTGAGGCGGCGGTCGCGAAAGCCGAGCTCGCCAGCAGCGGTCTCGATCTTGCCTTCCTCTTCGTGGACGCTTCGCCCGACCAGCACGTCCTGCTCTTCGCCAGTTCGCTCGCGCGGGAGCGATCCGACGCGGTGATCGGCAGCCCGACCACACAGAAGGATCTGGTTGCCCGCACTCTCGCCGAACTCGACGCTCCGATCCTCGCGTTCCTTCCGCAAGACGTCTCTGTTGCCACGTTCTGGGTGGCGGTCGGCCGCCTCCTGCGCGATCCGGAGCTCGACGGTATCGCCATCCCGCAGACGACGGGCGAGCCCGGTGCAGATCCGCTCGGACCGCTGTCCGGCCTCGTCGTCCGCCGAGAAGCCCTCTCCACCGCCCTGACCCGAGCCGTCGAGACCCGCAGTGACTTCATCTCCTCTCTCGGCATGTCGAGCCGGCTCGATGTCGTCGCTGCCTGATCTCGACGGCCTTCGGGTCCAGGCTCCCGGCGAGCACCAGATCTGGCTCGTCTTCAGCGATCAGCGCCACTACATCGCCAGCCTCGACGTCATGCGGGCGATCTTCCGCGACGACGCCTTCCAAGCGGATCCCGACTGCGCGCGCCTGCCGGAGGGAAGCGTGCTCGGTCCGGGCAGCCGGCTCGTCCGCGGACAGGGAAGCGAGACGGCCTACCTCGTGGTCAGCTCGGAGCCTGGGCAGGAGACCCGGCATCGCGTCGTCGATGCGGCGCAGTTCGACCGCTACGGATTCGATCCGGAGAAAGTCACCGAGATCCCGCCGGAGGCGTTGCGAGACATCCCGGTCGGCCTGCCACTCGGACCCTACGTCGCCACGGCTCCGGCCGAGCGCGAGAATTTCGAAAGACTGCTGGAGCGTCTCCATCCCGACCGGACGACGCTGCTGCTCCTGCTGGAAGAGCGGGACGGGTTCGCGGAGCGCTTCGCCGCCCACATTCGGGGAGCCGTCCGCCGCCAGGTTTTCGCCACCCACGATCAGGAGACCGTCCGCCGCCAGGTCCATGTCCTGTTCGGCTGGCTCGAGGACGGGCGCCTCCTCCTCTCCTCCGGACTACCCGACACGCCGGGCGCCGTGACGGTGCGGCCGGCCGATTCAGCACTGGCATCGCTCGCGCAGACCCTGCGGATCGGCCGGATCGACCTGCTTGCAACCCGGTTCAGGCCTGCCCTGCAGAAGGTCGTGGATGCGCTCGGCTGTCCCTTCGATCTCACCCCGATGATCATCCCTTCGGCATCAGGGAGTTCGGACAATGAGGCGGACGAGACGATGCGGGCGCTCGCCCGGCAGGCCGCCCGCATCGTCGCTTGCACAGACAACATGCTGGCCGCTCTGCGCGGGCGGCTGCCGGGGCTGCCAATCACGACCGGTCTCAATCCCGAGCCGCGCAAGCTGCGCCTGTTTCGCGTGCATCCGGCCCGGCTCGATGCGGACGAGGATCTGCGCATCGTGATCTGGAACGACGCCTCGGAGCCCACGAATCGTCTCGTGGCCGAGACCATCGCCGCTGTTCGCGATGGTGGCCTTGCGGCCCGATTCTTCAGCCTCGGCGGATCGCCGACGGCGTCGCCTGCCGCCCTGCGGGATCTCGGCCCGGTCGATCGTTTCGATCTGAACAAGCTGGTCTGCATCCTGCGCCCGCACCTCGTCTGGTTCACGAGTCCGGCGCCGGAGGCGCTCGATTCCCGGGTCTCGGCCGCCATCGCGCAGGGCCTGCCGATCTTGGCAAGCGCGGCCTGCGGTCTCGGTTTGCGCTTGGCAGACCGGCCCTACACCTGGATTCTGCCCGCGGACGCGACTGCGGCGACCGTGCGGGACGAACTCGCGGCAATCCGAGGGCGGTGGGATTCCGAGTACGACCACATGCGCCGAACCAAGGTAGCGCCAAGCTTCTATCCGGGCGCCTATCTCGCCTGGGTCAGACCGGACGGACCATCCCAGGCCGAGCCGGCGCCCAGCGATGCGACCGCCCCTACATTGGCGTCGTTCTTCGCGTCGGCCTCGATCCTCGCGGCGAAAAAATGGCGGCTCTTCAAATGAACATACCGGCCGCAGCCAGATCGACGGCCGGGCGCCGGCCGATTCGCGCCCTGATCTGCGATCTCGACGTCTTCTCGGCACTCGGCGACGGGCAGGTGTTCTATCGCCGCATGGTCGAGCGGCATCCGGACTGGACCTTCCTCTATCCCTCGCGGGGGCGCGACCTCAAGGGTGAGGTGCGCGCCCGGCTTCCGGCCAACGCGCATCCCTACGGCTTCGACCGTTTCCTCGAGCCTCGGGAACTCGTCGGCGCGCTGATGCTGGTGGGCCATGAGGAGAACGCCTACGCGAAGCTCCTCTGCCAGATCGCCGTGCCGCTCCAGGGCCAGTTCCTCGATGTGGTCGATGTGCCCTCGTTCTTTCCCGTGGCGCATCTCATCCGTCCGATCTTCGCCGCCTTCGGCATCGGTGTCGGAACGATCTCTCTGCGGATGTCGGGCTCGCGGAGCGTCAGCAACCGTAACGCCGACGCAACAGGCATCCCGGAGGCGGAGCTTCCCGAGGATCTGGAGCGACGCTGCCTCGCCGGCGCCGACGTGAGCTATACGATCTCGGACTTCGAATCCGCCGAGAACGATCGCGAGAACGACCGGACGAAGTCCTCGGCGGTTATCGACATGCACGATGTCCTCGATAGGGTGCCGCCGCCCATGGCCCATCCTCCGGGGGAGGGATCACCCGATCTCTGGTTCGTCGGACGCCTCGACCCAGACGACGGCCCCGATCTCTTCATCGAGATCGCCGCGCGGGTTCCCCGATCCCTCTACCGCAACTGCTATCTCTGCAGCCCGGAGTATCCGTGGGCCACTTCGGAGCCACGCTGGTCAGAGACGGTTCTCGCTCTGGCCCGCGAGCGAGGGGTTCCCGCCGAATATCTCGGCGAGCTCAGCCAAGAGGAGATGCGGTCGCGCGCCTTCGGCGGCCGGTCGGTCATCGTCATTCCCTCGCGTTCCGACGCGTTCAGCCACGTCGCGGTCGAGGCGACCATGTCGGGAACGCCGATTCTGCTGTCGAACCGGGCCGGTGCCGCAGCCTTTCTCGAAGCGCACCATGCCGCCATCGCTCCGTTGACCATCGATCCCGACGATCTCGCCGAGGCCGCAGCCCAACTGAAGCGCCTGCTCAGTGGATACGAGACGCGGAGCCGGCACCTGCGCAAGACCATCCTGACGGCTGGCTGGCCGGCACCCCGCAACGGCTTCTTCGCGGACGTGATCGATTCCGCCCCGGCAGGGTCGGGCCGCGCCGACCCCGCCCATCTCGAGCGCGCCCGCGCGGTCGATCCGCTGGTCCTGGCTCAGGCCCGGATCTGGCGCTCGGTGGCGCCGCCGCCTGCCGAGAACGACATCGAGATCGTCCTGCGGGCCGGGCGGGATCGGCGGGCGCTCGAACGAAGCCTGACCGCTCTGCGCACACCCGAGGCAGGCGGCCTTGCCGTGACGATCCTGCTCGAAACGGGACGGGAGCCCGAGGGCCTGCCGCACCTTCTGCGCAACTTCCATCCCGGCGCGACCACGCTCCGCACGGGAGGCGCGGATGCGGCCGCGGCGATCAACGAAGCGCTGGAGCAGTCGCGCGCGACGGCGCTCATGCTGATCGAGGCCGGCGACGGTATCGAGGGTGCGGCCCTGCGTCGCCTGTTCCAGGCGCTGCAGGCGACGCCCGCGGCCGATCTCGCGATCGGTCTCTGGTCGGAACTCGACGCGTTCGGGGCGATCCTGCGGGACGATCCGGCCGACACGTTCGACCGGCGCGCCCTGATCGGTCCGGGGGC
>Ga0268290_100076_pt1 | contig 42537 bp, 72 predicted proteins | sample MetspRMADM_FD_191346 | JGI IMG/M metagenome (GOLD analysis project Ga0268290, IMG submission 191346) | Soil microbial communities from San-Diego area, Southern California, United States - Methylocaldum sp. RMAD-M | ecosystem: Environmental > Terrestrial > Soil > Desert | place: USA: California... | reverse complement strand
AGAGCCCCGCCCTTAAAGCCGCGTTACCGGAAAATTGACGGTTAACAAAGGCTTACACTGCATAACCGGCAGAAAGGGCGAGATTGAAATGATTGAGGAAAAAACCGCACTGCATAATCCGGGGTGGGTCTATTTCATCCAGGCCGGCGACGCGGTGAAGATCGGCTACAGCTCCGGCGTGACCAAGCGCATGCAGAGCATGCAGACCGGAAACCATCACGGTTTGGTGTTGCTCGCGCAAATCTCCGGGGACCGCGCGCTTGAGCGACAGTACCATACCCGCTTTGCCAAATTCAGGATCAAGGGCGAGTGGTTTCATGCCGTGCCGCCGATCATGAAGGAAGCGAGCACGATCAGCGGCGTCCGCCATAGATCGCCGCTGACTATGGCCGCAACTCCTCGCCAATCGGCTCACGCGCTGAGTCCGGAAGCGCAGGAGCGCCACTATCGCCTTGATTGCGAGATGCGCAGCGAGGCCGACGAGACGCGCCGGATGCAGTTCGGGCTTCGCATGTCGATGGAGCGAAACGGTGCCACACCGCAGATGATTCGCCGGCAGGACAGGCTCATGGGTCGCATCGTGCGGGTCAAGGCGATTAGTCAGCCGGCCGCCTAACGCCGCACAAACCGGATGAACGCATGACCGACGCGCTGCTATTCTTCGGCTACCTCGCCCTGGTAGCCCTGTGTGGCTACTACGGCGCCGAGATCGGCCATCGGCTCTGGAAGCCAAAGGTTGGCGTTCCCTGCGATGAGTGGCGCAAGATGGTCGAGCCGGTCGTCAAGAAGTGCCGGCTTGCAGCCACCTTCAACGGCAGCGCGTGCTTCAACGGAGAAGGCGCCGATTCCCTCGCCTCGCTCTTAGAGCGCATGGCAACCGAACTAGACCGACGTTCCTGAAAGTAAATCGATAGGAAACCGCTATGGATCTGAGAACCTTCATTCAAGACCAGATGAATTTTTCAGCCGCCACGTTCGGCCCCGGCGAGCGCACGAAGGGCGTCATTGACCACATCCGCAAGGAGCTGGTCGAGATCGAGGCAAACCCGCGCGACGTCTCGGAATGGATCGACGTCATCATTCTGGCCCTCGACGGCGCTTGGCGCCACGGATATCGGCCCACCGAGATCTGTGAGGCGTTGGCCGCCAAGCTGGAGAAGAACAAGGCGCGTCAGTGGCCGGACTGGCGGACGACGTCGCAGGACCAGGCCATCGAACACGTTAGATAGCCGATCATGGAATGTGTGAGGAGGCGTGAATGCCAGAAGTCGCGGATTGCGCGGACGAAGGTTGCGAGGAGTGCGACGTCTGTCGCTACTTGAACTTCCTCGATTGGGCCGGGCAAGTCAGGCCCAGCGACGTCGCATCTACCATGGAACGAAATGCCGCGATCGAGGCTCACCTTGATCAAAAATATCCGCACTGGCGGTCATAGGAGGCTAGCATGAAGAACGCCGCAAAAGCTTTGAAAGAGTTCGTTGCCCGCGCCCATCAACGCAACGATATGAACGAGATCGACCGCGGTCTGCTTGCCGTCATTGTCGAGGACATCGAGCGCCGGCTTGATGCCGTGGAGCGCGAGGCAGACCCTCACCGCCGCGCTGGGATGTTAGATTGAAGCACATATAGGAAATGCGCTGATGACGACCGAAGATATGATCCTGAAGTCATTGCTGGCCAGCGGAACGCCCGTGCAGGAGTTTCCTGACGACGAGCGCCGAGCGATGCAGCGTCGCATCAAGAACCAGCGGAGGGAATTGAAGCGGCTCAATGTCCAAGTTCGTGGGCTTGAGATGTTGGCACGGAATGCCTTCAATCGAGAGGCCACCGCCAGAATCAACGCCTACCGACACGCCGCTCAGATCGCCGAGAGCATTCGCTATTGGCCGTTTGGCAGGCGGATCGGAGCCTATATCCGGAAGTGGCTTTAGGTCCGCTCACATTGGAAGAGGCCGACATGGCAACGATACACTGGATTCGCGACGACTGCGGCGGGCATCCTAAAAGGATCATCACGCATTGCGGACGCGAGGGTTTTGCGGAAGGGTGCGACGAATTTTCGACCGTGAACGGAGACCGGTTCGAGGCCACCAACTCACTCCGCGACACATCCTGCAAGCGCTGCCTGAAGTCCGCAGAACGCATTGCAAACGGCCCCTGGGGCTGCGTTCGCTCGTCGCGGATGTCAGCCGCCCGCACCTGAAAGATGAAGGACCGCCAGATGAACGGCATGGATGAACAGCAGCGCGCGATAAATAAGCGGATGTCGAAACCGGCGCCCTTGGTGAGCGATGACGAGATCGCCGCGGCTGAAGGGATGTTGGATGGCCTGTGCGCCGCAGCCGGCAATGAACCGCCCATTCCGGCGATATTCATTCGGCACATGCTGGAAGCGGCTGCCCTAGTCCGCGCCCACAGGCAGACGCTCTCGAATGGTGTGGGAGCGCCAGAATGAACGAGCGGGAACGACGCCGTCGAGGACCGCCGGTTTCTCCGCCCTATTTGGTAGCGCTCCAAGAGCGGCGCTCCGAAATTGCCGCAGAAAAAGCCGCAATCAGCGAAAGACTCCAGCGACTGGAGCGAGAATATGACAGCGCACATGAGCAGTGATCGCGGATGAGCGACTTAAAGAAACGCAAATCAGACCGGCGCCCGCAGCTTGATCGAATCCGGGTAGAGGTCGCATGCAACGATGAGCGAGGCCATTTCGCTGGCAAGTTTGAGGCGTTGTGCTTCGCGGCGAAGGGCGAGCGCATCGGCCTCGATCTACGCAGCGGTAGCGCCCCGCGCTTTAAGGAATTGCCGGACGGCTGTATCTACGTCTACCGGCGTCGCTGCGATGTTCTCGCCTCTCGCGAATGGTACGGGAATTGGTGCTGGAATGCCTATGTGATCACGTTGCCTATGGCAGCGTGGTGGCTGACCCATGCCGTGAGCAAAGGGCGATTTGGCCTCGACATGGCCGAAGGAGACCACGCCTGCCGCATATCGGACCTTATCGACCAGGGCAGCATCACCCCGAGCGAGGCGATGCTTTACCTTGGGATGTTCGGCAATTAGCCTGTCTCACACCCTGAGAGTGCCTATGGCCGAGGATGACCCGATCCGCATCATCCGCCACTCGATCGTGCCAGACTGCGGCAGCTTCGAGGTGCGCTACAAGGACGGCCGCCAGAGCGTCTATTTCTATTGGGATGACAATGCAGGACGGCGCCTCAGGCCGGAAACCTTAACGCAAGAAGAGGCCAGGAAACAGGCCAAGGAGACCGCCAGAAGGGGCTAGGCGGGAGGGGCAACGTGGGGTAGTGGTTGGCATGGACGAAACGCTTTGGCATCGCTGCAAGCATCCTTGGTGGCCCATTCTGCGCGGGCCTGATGGCCGCCTCTTCTTGGCCGGCGAAGGAGCGCTCTGGCGGCGACGTATCAACGGTCGCTGGCAATACAAGCAGGATCTGGAGACCGAAGAAGAGTTTTGGGAGCGTAACGTCAGCGGGTTTTAGTGACAAAGTTGGCAGGAAAGGCGCTATGAAAAATCGTCTCCAAACCAGAAATGTTATCGTGATATTAAGTTTTGGCATCGTCTGCGGCATTTTAATCGGCGCGAATCTTCCGTCGATGCTGTTGTGGATTGCTGTCGGATGCTGGCTTTTCTATGTTGGGGGCCTGGCCATATTCGCGCTCCTTGCGCGCCCCACCGATAGCCAGCTGAAGGCCAATAGAGAAGCCAAAGCAGCGCGGAAAGCCTTCTATGATCAGCTCTATCAAAAGATAGCAGATGACGCGGCCACCCGTGAAACGCCACCAACGTCAGCGGTTTCCTAGTTCTTCAGCGTGAAGACCCGTGTCGTCCTGTTGTTCCATGCCTTGAAAGCCGTGTACTGGCCATATGGTGTTGCAGTAATGACGCCAGCATTCGGAGCGCCGGGCGATAGTTTCGCGTGAGTAGGAAACGGGATGCCACCGCAAAGCGGGAATAGAGCGGTGCTCAACGACCGTTGATAGCCGTAGTAAGAAGTCAGGATTGCGGTCCATACATCCTCGTACTGAGGGCTGGCAAAAAAGGCCGTAAGGAAGTTGTTGATTTTTCCGTATGAGACTCTGGTGTTTCCACTAAAGACGTCCCCATAAGCACTATCACTCCAAGGGGCATTCGCTGCTGTGAATGTCGAGCTTGGCGCATCTATCTGGTGATTGATCTCGTACATTGAGATCTGGGAATCATAACTTGCAGCAAGAGTATTCCAGTTCGCAAATCGACCGCCTGTGTTCATGAACACGGTGATAGCCGCATCGGCGAGATAGGCGGACTTCAACCAATCGAAACCGTCCGTCCGGCTATTGTCGGCGTCGAAATTATCGACATGCGTTTTCAGCGTCGCCGCTTGCGTGATGCTCGACCATCCCACGTCGCCCGCATCGCCAAGGACAGAGGTCGGGCGACAGTACAGAGCGTAAGACAGTAGATCAGCGGACCGCCATGGCGCATTTGCATCCGAAATCTCCGCATAGTTGGCATTCTGCATTCGAAGATTTTCGAAGGCCGTAGCCAAGGTCGAAGAACTATCGCCATTCGACCCTTGGCCTGCCAGCACCATTTTCAGTTTTGACCCGAGGATGGGGCGAAGAATTTCAGCAATCCGATTAAACCTCAATCCACAGTAAGCGGAAGCAGCCGCGTTTGAGTTGGTCGTGATCTGCGGGCTTGTAAAGTGCATCAATCCCGCCTTCTCAACGCGGCCTGTAATCTCGAAGCCACGCTCAAGGTTCCAAATCTCGTTGGCGTATTCGACGTAGACAATCGACGGAGTGTAGCTCGACGCGAGAAGATTCCCGAATTGGGTGATGTAGTCGTCGCTCGCGCAAACTGGTAGGCAGAACCATCCTGGTATTCCGGTGGCATTACATTGTGCGATCATGTGCTCCATCGGGTAGCCCGCTTGCAGTCCTGTCGGACGGGCTAGCCAAGCGTCGAAATTGACATCGAAAGAAAACGAGTAGATCGTTCCGCTAACGATGCGTGTTTCAATGTTTGTGCCTGTCGCGACTGGCACAACATACGGATTTCCCATCACCATCAGGATCGGCTTCGCACCACGTCCGTCAATATTCAGAGTAGGGCTTGTTGTAGTGTTCGACGCCATTGCAACGCCACAAAAGACCTCTCCATGCCCGTATGATCCGCTGCTCCCGTAGACGCCTGAGTAGGCATCCCCACTGTTCGCAAGCTGTCCTTGCGTCGTACCGTCATTAACGAGATTTGTCAGCTTCTGCGAGTGCAACGTAAACTGATCAACAGACGGGCGATCGGCCCAATTCCCAATATGAGAAATGTTGGTCTGCTGCGGCTCCATGAACCGAAGGTTCGACCACCCACCGGATGTCAGCTCTGTGATGTAGTACGGACTGAAGATCAGAGCTGGCTTGACGCCAGCGAATCGTTGGTCGTCGTAATAATCCTCTTCGTCGGCGCGACAGATGACCAGCTCGGTGAACTGATCGGCACCAGATGCGGTGTTGTCCCCCTTGATGGTTACGGACGAAATGAACGCAGTCGCTCCGCTCAGCGTGAACGTCATACGCCCATCCAGCGACAAGGAGTTCTGACCGACCGCGTTCCAAGTCACCCCGTTGCGGGTTCTCGCCGCTGGCGTCACGGTTCCGAAGCTGATGTGACTATATGAAGCGAGACCGCGCCACTTGACGACGTACTGAACGGAGCCTTCGTCTTCGTCGCCACGAATATAGGTCTGGAAGGTCGCGCCGACACTGGTGTTGGTTGGGAACGCCAGCGGCGTCAAATCCAACAGTGGATGGGCTTTCGAAGTCGAGCCGGGAAGCGGCCGTTGAGCGAAAGTGATGAAATTCACCAATGGGAAGGTCATCGTGTAATCCCCGTAGGGGAGATTGAGCCCTCCCTTCTGGACGCTCATATCGTCCGCCCCTGCAAAATGCCAAGATGAGTTGAGAGGTTAGCCGCCTCTGTAGGAGTGATGACGTGATTGCACAACACCGCGCCGTAGAACCGAACCGGCATGAAGGCCACTCCAGAAGGGTTCGTAGACCTGAGCATAGCGCCAATCGAGAAGAGGCTTGGCGTGAGCACATGGCTCCCGCGTGTATAAGCCACTGGAGTCCCTGCTACGCCGTCCAGATACGGGGTAAGAGAACTTCCGTTATCGACCACACCCCACACATGGTCCGAACCATCAAAGACGCCTGACTGGATAGCATTGTTGAGCAACATTCCCGTCGAGCTTCCGGCATCGTCTCGGATAGAGCCGCCTGCTCGCGTGAACGGGGAAGCGTTCATCGACTGCGTACCGGGAACATACATCGTGCTACCATTTGACGAGCTGTACTCTCCCGCCAGGTAATTCGCGGCCGCGATGGTGCCGCTCCTGATGGCGAAGAACCACGACGCCGCACCGGCCGCCCAAGAGCCAAGAGCCGCCGTCCGCCTTAAGAGATCGTTCACCCCGTCGAAGTTCAGATAGGGGAAGCTGCCCACACCTTGTAGCGTCGGGCGACTTGTGTCGTTGGCGAGAGAAGTCAGCGTGAAGCTGTTGCCGCTCTGATCCGGCAGATATCCAACCACGTCGTTGTTGGCCGATGCCGCGGTGCTGCCCGCGTTTGACTGGAACAGGCCGCCTAATCTTACCTCAAACCAGGCGTTCGGAGTGAGCGAAGCCGGCGTGAAGCTCGTAAGCGTCTTGGTCTCGACGTTTGACCAATCGCTGGGAGCGCCGTTGTGCGTGATTCTGACGCGCCAGTCGTAGCTTCCGGCGGTAAGCGCGGTGTTGTTGAGGTCGATTTCGTTGATGAGGTCTTCATCGGAAGTGATGACATGGGTCGTATTGATGACAGGACTCGACCAGTCGCCGCCCGCAGCTTGGATTTGCGAGGTGAGCGTGTCCCCGGCGACAGGGATATTATCGAACGTCACTGTTCCATCAGGCGTTAAGTCCGTGGTGGCAGATGTCCAAGTCAAAACGGGCGTCCCCGGCGTGGGGCCGATGCTGCCTGATGCACTCCCAAGGTGTGCGGAGCCCTGTTTGCCGAAGCCGCGGCCCCCTGCTCCCAATTTTCCCATAGCCATGGGCTGTAACTCCTACGGGGCGGCGATGACGGAGATCGTGGCGCCAGGCTGGACGCCGAAGTACTCAGGCCCGAGCGCCGGAAGCAGGATCGCGGAGGTCGTTGCTGCAGTGCCGTCACCGCGGACGGCGCACTGCACCTCGCAGACGATGCGGATGTAACGGGTCTGGCTGCCGAACGCGGTCGACGTTTTGGCCGTGCCGTCCGTAAGGTCGAGCGTCGACTGCAGAGCGAGTGCCGGAAGCGCCGCCATCTGCCCGGGCCCGCCGCTGTTGGTCGGCGCCAGGATCCCGTACTCAGAGATCCAGACGCGGGATGCCGCGTCGGCTGAGGTGATCGAAAGCAGCGCAAAGAGCGCCGCCGCTAGGATGCGCAGCATGGGTAGGCTCCAGTTTTGAGGAAAACTCAGACTTTACAGCTCCGGCGGATTTGCCAGATTTGACGGATCGAAAGGCCCTGTTCGACGGCAAAGGCGATGGCAGCAACCTTGCCCTTTTCGGCAATGAGGCGGCGCACATCCTCGCAGGTGTATTGCTGCTGAGGCGTTGGCGACGAGGGCCATGCTGGCCGCGTCATCAGCAGGATCAAGGCAACGCAAAGGAAGAAGATCGCGGCAACGGTTAGCACGAGAAACGCGGTCGCGCGGCGCTGGAGCGGCATCAGCTCGGCTTTCCCTTCAGCAACTCGCGAATGTCGTCCCTGAGTTCGCCGAGACCGCTTTTGAAGTCGGCAGACAGCCGCTCGATCGCCCGCTCGAAATCCGGGATCTTCACGTAGTTGTCGCGGCCGTAGATCTCGACCTCGCGAAGCTTGTTTTCCACGTTGGCGATTTTTTCTCGCATGGCGTGGCCTACCTCTCCGAAGTTGTGATCTTGGGTGCGCTGCTCATCTGCAAACTTGGTTTCGAGCCTTTTGATTTCGGCGAGTATCTTGTCTCGCTCATCATCGATCTGCTTTTTGAGCGCGGCTTTAAGCTCACCGACAGCTTGCCCTAGTCGGAATGAACCGAATAGGCCCTGACCGATAAACCCCAAGATGACGACAGCCACCGAAATCCAGGGATAAAGATCCTTCATTCCCGCCCATCTCCTAGCCGTCCGCCGCCGCTAGGAAGATTCCCAGCATGTTAACCTTTCCGAGCTAGGAGCATTCCCAGCCCGTGCTATGGTGTCCCCCACAGCGCGGGTTAGGTTCGTCGTGGCGGCTGCAACCGCCGCGGCGAACCGCTTGCAGTTTCTATTGTCGTGCGCGACACGCCCTCACTTGATCACGCAACTGCTTGTAGTCGCCAATGAACAGCCGGAGCGCTGATCCTGCCGGGAGCGAATTGTACTCAGCCAAGGCGCGTTCTTGAGTTTTGGCGTCATATTCATTGATCCGGGGGCAGACGATCTTGACGACGACGTCAGAACTTCCCGGTTCGCAGGCTGTCAGCCACAGCGTCATCGGAAGGGCGAGCAATGTCGTCCATCGCATCCTTTGTCTCCAGAGTTTCTGCATTGACCTTCGCGGCTGTGCTGGCGCTGCCCGCTTCGCGAAGCGCCTTGTTGGCCTGGTAGGAATTCAAGGCATCAAGCGCAATTTTCCCGAGAGCGCCGAGGATGATCCCTATCCCCTCCTTTGCCAGCCAAGCTAGAACCGCAGTCAGCATCAGAGCGTCGCGGCGGTCGGAGTTGCGGGGTTGGCAACATCAAGAGCGACAGCCTGCGCCTCGGCAACGGCAGGCTGTTTCGGCAGCATGTCCACAATCATGCTCTGGATTTTTTCTGGAGTAAGCCCGAAGAAGGCAAGAGCAGAAGGGATCGCGGACAGCGCGCTATTTGCCGCCGCCGCCAAAGCATCGCTCTTGACATCGACCTTGACGCCTTCCAGCCTTACGGCGCCGGCTGCAATCAGGCTAGACGCCTGACGCTGCAGGAAAGCCGTCAGAGCTTCGCGATGCCTGGCTTCAATATCGATATTGAACTTGTTCTTGATGACGATAGCTACCCAGCCGACCAAGGCTGCGATCAGGCCTGTGACGGCGGCGTTGATGATTTCCTGCATGCTGCCATTCAGCGCCTGACCGATATTGATCTCGGCAGCAAATGCAGATCCGGTGTAAAGGGCGGCGAGCGCGGCAACGGCCACGCCGATGAGGCGGTTCATTTCATTCTCCATGAGTGATGCGCGATGCCGTCGCGTGGCGGATTACTTCAGGGCAGCCCAGGTCATGGGGCCGCACACAGCGTCGGCGAGCAACCCATGGGCTTCCTGAAATTTCTTTAGTGCGTCGGCCGTTTTCGGCCCAAAATCCCCGTCCACAGTGATCTTCATCCCCTTGGCGAGGAGAAGCGTCTGCATGATCTTGACCTGATCGCCCTTGGCTCCTTTCCGGAGGGTCGGCGGCGGCTGGACGTAGTCCGGCCGGATGACAGGATCCACCTGCACCGCGGTGTTGATGTCCCAATCTCGGGTGTCGTCCGCGAGCGCACCGGATACGATGGAGATGTGGCAGTGATGGTCGTGCGGGTTGGCGCCGCTGTACTTGCGCCAGACGCCCGGCTGCGGCCCCGCCGGACCCGAGCCGATGCGCCGGTTCGAGATCACGTACTTGAGGCGCTTGTCCTGCTTCGCCAACAGCATGTCCGCAAAGGCATAGCTGTCGAAGCCGCCCTTGGGGTCGTGCGTAATGTCGATCGCATGCACCACGCCGGAACCATCCGGATTGTGGTCGGAGACCCGCGCCGAGTGTGAGGTGTCCCCCACGCTGCCGTCGCTCTCCTTGCTCCGCTTCGGCCACTTGTCGTTAACTTGAGCGCGCAGCTTCTCGAGCCCGCGAGCGAGGCGCCATGACATTGATTTCTCCAAAGAAAAAGCCGCCAGAGGCGGCCCGTTGATATATCGCTGGTTGTGGGATAGGATTCTTCCCGGCTGGGAAAGAAATGACCTACTCATTCCAAGAGATGAAAGCGTTGTGCCTGTATCTGGCTGAAAGAGCCGATACATATGAGGCACAAGGCTTACGTGACCTTGCGAGCAACTATGACGTCGCAGCAGACGACAGCCACATCAAACGCAAAATCCCGGAACGCTGGGTTAGGGTTGTGGTGGTCCTGAGCTGGGGCACAGTAATATCAGCGGCTGCCGCAGCCGCCTTTGTCTACTTTACTCAACCAACGCCGCGATACCCGCAAACGACCAAATTTTACTATAACGGCAATCTTAACGCTGTTCTTGTTGAGTTTGGGTCATAAGCCCATTTTCAACCACTTGGTGCGATGAGAGATTGAGCGCCTACTGAATGCGGAAGACAGTGATAGTCGTATCCTTTCCGATGCCAGTTGAGCTGTTTCTGAAGCCAGACGTTGCGGCATTCACCTCTTGACAAGAGATGCGGATATTACCAGCAGGGCTCGATAATACTCCGCTCAATGAAATCGATAGGCGTCCATTAATACCGACGGCATTGCCGTTGAAAGATGATGAAGCCGCGACGGTTGACCCATCCCAAAGCTTGCAAAAAGGAATGCTAGATCCTGCTGTCGCGGTGATGGTAACTGTCCCAGAAGCATACCATGTCCCACTTGTCCCTTGTGCAACACTCGGCCCATCTGTGAACGAGCTGGTGCTGATCGCAATGTCTGAAGCGATGGAATTTGTCAGATAAGATAGGTTGACCGCGCATGTGCCGGAAGCCGTGATAGTCCCGCCAGAGAGACCAGTACCGCAAACGACCTGCGTAACCGTTCCAGTTCCGGCTCCTCCTGAAGACCAGCTCGGATTCGCCCCTGCGCCTTGTGTCGTCAGAAACTGGCCAGCGGTCCCAGGGGCAAGCGCCACCCATTGCGTTGCGTTGCGATAGAGTACGCTGCCTTGCGTGCTGCTGAAGGAATCCAACGCAGCGGAAAGAGATGTTGCGCCTGTCCCGCCGTTCGCTACCGGAAGCGTACCTGTGACGCCAGTCGTCAGCGGCAGACCGGTTATGTTCGTGGCAGTGCCAGAGGCAGGCGTTCCCAAAGCGCCGCCGTTGACGACAACGGAGCCAGCAGCACCTACATTTACGCCAAGCGCTGTCAGGACGCCCGTGCCAGCACCTGCAAGGCCAGTCGAGATTGGAAGGCCTGTCAAATTTGTTGCCGTGCCAGAGGCCGGCGTACCCAACGCTCCACCAACGAAATAAGCCGCACCAGTCCCGACCTCGTCAGTAAGCGCAGCCCGAAGATTGGCGCTTGTAGGCGTGGCAAGGAACGTTGCGATGCCAGACGCAAGTCCAGATACGCCGGTTGAGATTGGCAAACCCGTTGCATTGGTGAGCGTGCCGGACGATGGCGTCCCAAGCACACCACCATTGACCACGAACGATCCGGAAGTTCCGACGTTGACACCGAGCGCAGTCGCAACACCCGTGCCCATGCCCGTGATGCTGCCGACCGCTGGCGTGCATGTCGTGGCGGATGCCGCGGTTACAAGGCCCTTTCCGTTCGTCGTGAACGCAACACACTGCGTTGCCGAGCCGAATGAGCCGACGTTGGAATTGACCGTGGCGAGAGTCAGTGCTCCCGTAGCGGCCAGCGTGGCGTCGCCCGAGAGAGTTTTTGCTTGCGGGTCACCGCCAGTTTGGCCAATAGCGATCTGCGTGTTGCCGAGCAGAAGGGAACTATATCCCTGCACGCCAGGCCCCTTGCCAATTGCAAAGGCATGGTTCGTAACCGAGCCAGCATTCTGGGCCTGAGCGGAAGCACAAGAAAAGCTCGCCAGAGCGAGCGCAGCGAGCAGTCTGTAGACGATTGTCATAGCGCGTAACCAACTCCGGGTATCGGGCGCAGGAAGACGCTCCCTGCATCGGCGGCGATTGTCCACGATGTGAGATTGCCGGGAAACTTGTCGGACCCGGTAAGATTGATCGTGATGTTGTTGGTTCCGGCGTCGGCCTTCCAATCGCTGATCAGAACGGGACAGGTCTTGGCAGACGAGAGTGGCATGTCCAACGTTATCGCGGCACCAACAGCCTGATCAACGCGCACGATGCCAGCGTTCGGGGCCACGGCAACCGGACCAGCCTCCGTGATGTGCTGCTCGATCTGTGTCGCGCTAGAGATCAGCGCTGAAAGCGTCCCTACTTTCCAGTTCTGCGAAGTCTGATCGTAGACCGCAACAAGAGCGGTAGCTGGATCTGAGATAGCGGTCGGATCAAGAAGCGTATAGTCAGCCCCGAACGTGTAGACACCATTCGCCTTGGCCACCGACAGGAAGGCATCAACATCAATTCTGGCCGGGAAGCGAACATCAATCTTTCCTTTGATGACTGGCCGCTGGAGAACCTTGACCTTCAGGACCGGGGCAGTCATAGGCGCGCAACCCCGGAGATGATGGCCAAAGACCCGGTGAACAGGGAGACGATCTCATCGTCGAGCGAGTAGACGCCGCCGATCTGATAAGTTCCCGGACACAGGCTCGCCATTGTAGTAGCCGGGACGTCCAGTTCGAAAACTCCCGTGCTAACGATGGAGACCATACCGTTCTCGGTCGTCGCTTCGATCCTCTGGCAGCCGTCGAAATCCCTCACCTCGACCTCGATAGTCGCACCCGTGAAGTCGATCAGATCGCCGGTTTCGGCATCCGTAAACTGGAATTGGGTGCGCCAATCCGCGTTGTTCGTTGCCGAGGAACTTAGGGTTATCGCCATTGATCGTGTTCGCCTACTGGTGGTAGAAGCGTAAGATGCGTTTTTTCATCGGATCAGCCATTCTGGCTGCGGCGATATGGGCCGCTGCCTACTTCCTTATCCCGGAAGAGGAAATGGAGTGCATGAACGGCCGGCTCGATGGCCATTGCGTCAAGATGCGCCCGGTAAACCGCTAATGGATTTCAGAGCTTGATGTAAAAAGTTGACAAGAGCGTCGGCTGGACGATCGCGTGAGCACTGCCGCTGCCTGCCGAGGCGTTGTTGATAGTTATGCCGGTCGTCGCCGATATGCCGGTGTTGGTGAACGCAGTTCCGCCGCTCTGTCCCTGAGGTGGATTACCTCCAGTCGGCGTGCCGCCAGAAGCGCCCACGGGATAGAGATGAGAGTGGCCTGGGTCGCTTAAAGTATTGGAGTGGGTGTGAGACGCGAGTTCTGCGACTGTTAGCGTGTGGCTTTCAGAGCCACCCGGTTGCCCAAGAACAGTCGCCGACGCTCCGAAGTAGCTCGCGGTGAGCCTTCCGGCCGCACTGTTACCCATGTCATCGAGCCCGGCCAGCACGCGGCCGCGAAGGTCCGGCAGCGTAATCGTCTTGTTAGCAGCCCAGTCGGCCGCCGCTGATGCACCGCGACCACCGCTCACAGAAAGATTGCTGTCGGCGTTCCACAAATATTCGAATAGCGCCTGGCAATCCAAATTAGCGCGCTCAGTCGCACCGGACGACGCCGATCCGATCGTGCGGCCATTCGCCCGCACAAATCCGCTCAGAACGCCGGTCCCATACATCGGGATAAGCTGGCCGGTCTGGATGATGGTCGTGGGGTCGACCGAGCCGCCTCCGCCACCGCCACCGGAGGGGCCCACAATGAGCAGATTATCCTGTACGAGCTGCTGGACGCCGGCCGAGTTCGTCAGGCGGATCTTGATCGAGCCGTCAGCGCAGAACAGCTGCGGTATGCGACCCGCCGAGTCCAGCGTGATCGGGTTCGGCCACGGAAGTGTCAGTCCGCTATCTTGATAACAGTTCTGCGGGGTGCTGGTCGTGCCGGCCTGGATCAGGTAGAGTTTACCACCGTTCAGCGGGCGCCCCAAACTGTCGAGCTGCTGGGTCATGCTGATGCCGGGGATGGTGCCGGCGGCCATCACGGGCGCGGAGACGAGCGAGATCAGCCCCGCAAGGAGCAAGAGGCGTTTGAGCATCAGAAAGCCTGTGCTGTTGATGTTTCTGGTTGGCGTGTTTCTACTGGCCTGGTGGCCGTGGAATTTCTGGCTGATCGTCGGCGCGGCCCTGACTCTGCAGCGCCCGCATCAGGTCGCTGGCCGAAATGTCGAAGCCGGATCCCCTCAAATTCGTGGCGAGGTTGCGCGCGGCTAGAGCCGCGGCGGCGGCGGTCTTGGCGCTGCGCTGCTCATGGAACTGAGCGACTTTTTCCTCAAACTTGCTTGTGGCACTCGCAAGCGGGGCCCGCGACCGGATCGCTTCCGAGAGGCGCTGCGCCTGGTTGAGCGTCATGCGATTGCCGGCCGCGCGCATCGCAAGGCCAAAGGCCGGGAGCGCCAACCCCATGAAGCTGCTCGACGGGTCATAGGCTCCCGCCGCGCCCATGCCGATCGCTCCGGACACCAGCGTGCCCATGCCACCGCCCCCGCCGGCCATGTTGCCCAGCGTCCTGACCAGATTGCCAGCTCGCGTGCCTTCGGCAATCTGCGCCGCTGCCGCAACATCGTCTGGATGCATGCCCCGGTTCTGTTTCGGGTTGAGCTTCACATCCGCCATCCTCTGCCGGATGGTGTTGGCCACGTTCATGCCGGAGTTTGCAGCCGCAGCCCGCGTCTCGGCCTGGATCACCTTCTTATCAATGTTCTGGGCCTGCATCGCGCGAGAGTAATTGGCGTTCGCCTCGCGGATGGTGTTCATGAAGTCGTCGGCGCTGCCCTTGATAACGGCCCCGGATGGCACGTTCTCCAGGAAGTCGTTGAACTCACGTAGCGCGATCGACGCCGCCGCCTTTTCCTGGGGATCCGCAGAGCCGGCTGCCTTGCCGAGCGTCTTCTGGATTGCGTGCAGGTTTCGGCCGGTGACAGCCGCCCCCTCCGGCACGTTTTCGATCATCTTAAGAATGCCGTGGGCTTTGGCGGCCAGAACGTCCGGGAAGCCCTCGTCGTCCAGCCTCATGCGAATGGCCGTGGCCGCGCTCGAGACGCTCTGCGGCGCAATCTCCACTCCGCGCACGACCTCGCTGTTGTAGCCCTTGGAGGCTGCAGCCTTGAGTTCGTTGATCGATGGGGTCGCCGATGGCGCCTTTCCGCTCAGAACCCGCCCCGCGCCGGCCACGAGTCCGCCCAGAGCTCCACTTGCAAGTCCACCGACCGCCGCATCGGAGACCCTGTCAACGACGTCGCCCTCGCTATTGCCTGCGCCGAAGACTGCGCCTTGAGCGAACCCAGCCCTGACGGGACCAGCCGCCTTGCTGATCGGAACGGCAAATCCGCCGGCGATCTCGGCAGCGGTTGCCTTAACCGGGTTGGCCTTACGATATTGCTCGAGCCGGTCTCGCTCGGCAGCGAGGTTATGCTGATACGCTTCGTCGAAGCTTTCGCCGCGGGTTGCCATGTCGATCGGCGCACGAGCCGCGGCGCTCGCCTCGTCAGCGAAGCCGGCAGTCGCCCCGCTGATTGCGGCATCCGTCATCCCGGCTGCCGGCACCCCTTGGTTGCTCCGAAAGGCCGCCGTCCGATAAATGTCCGCGTTGCCCTGCTCGCCAGCCTTGAGGCCGCGGGCCAGCTTTTCTTTGGCCGCTTCGGTCTGCGCCGGGATCAAGTCGGCAAATGGGTTTCCGCCCGCCTGCTTGGCCGGGATGAGATCGGCGAAAGGATTATCAGCCATTAGAGTCCGCCAGGGTCAATGCCGGCGCCCTGCAGACGCTGGATCACGGCATCTCGCGGGGCACCTTGGGCGATTGCCTCCCTGGCCTGCGCCAGCATGGCATCCGCGCCACTGCCCTGCCCGCTTGGGGACGCAGCTCGCGGCTTGTAGTAAGTGCCTCCCCGCAGGTCATTGATGCGGCGCCTTGCCAGCTCTTCCTTGCGAGCGGCCAAGGTGTCCAGCCGATTGATAATTTGCTTCCGGATCTCCGGCTTCGTAGTCGGATCCGCCAACATCTCCGTGAACTTGCGAAGCTCGAAGTCGGTCGTGGCGCCTTTCAGCGTGTTCGCCATGGTCTGGAGCGCTTCCGGAGCCATGAGCTTCTGCCATTCCGTCGTGGCGTCCGCGGTCGCCTTGTCCGCAATGAAGTTCGGGACGATCGCGTCGGGCAGATTGGATCCGATAGAGGCCCGAGCGCCTGCCCCGAACCCGCTGAACGTATTGTCATTGAGTTCAAGCGCACGCTTCAACGATTCCCGCGTGCCCTGGATGGTCGGAAGCTCGTCTTCGGCCTCGTTGATCACCCTGCGGTCGCCCGCCGTCAGGCCCTCATCGCGTCCCATCTTGCCGGTCGCGACATACGAATTGAACGCGGGCGAACCGCGCTCCAGGCCGAGGCGCGTTGCAACCGCCTCGCGCTCGGTCGCTTCATCCGACAGCGTGCGCTCCCGGCGCCTCGCATTAGCCTCCTGTATCGCGAGGGCGCGGCTTCGGTAATCCTGATTGGCCGTGAACTCGCGATCAGCGCGGGCATCCTGAATTTTGTCCCGAGCCGCCTGCCGCGCCATGTCGTCCTGCCTGTTGCGCAGGTTGAGGCCGAGCTGCGCGAGCGACATGTCTCCGGACCGGATCAGCGCATCGGCATCAGCCGCGCCACCTTGACCGAGCGTCGCGAGCGTCTGACGCCGCATGGCGTCCGCATGGTTCTGCCGGATGATGGCCGGCAGTTCTCCGAGCGACGAGAAGTCGACGCGCGGAACGGTAAGTTCAGCCATCCGTCACCTCACCCGAATTTGGGGAAAAGTTGGTTGCCGATTTGCATGGCGCCCATAGCAGAGCCAGAGCCGCCACCGAGCAGCGATCCCGCGCCTCCTGTCGCAGCGCTTACGCCCGTCTTGAGTAGGTTCAAGCCAAGGCCCCACAGGTTGCCAGAGCCGGCCATCTCGGCATTTGCCGCCTGGGTCTCTTGGTCGTTGATGCCCTTCGTGGTGCCGGTTTCGAGTGCCACGCGCCCGGCTGCGTCAGTCATGTAAACCGGAGCCTTGGCCGACGTAGCGCCCGCGATGCCGGAGGTCGCAGCCAGCTCAGGTGACACGTAACCACTCAGGCGATCGAGCCAGGCCCCATATTCCTGATCAGCCATGCTGCCGGCCCGATCCGATAGTTCGGCGAGTGTGTTGCCGCCCATGCTGACGCCAAGGGAATTTGCCTTCCTAGCGACGCCATCGAGCGTCTGGTCGACGCGGTAGTCATAACCCGGTCCAGCCCTGAAGGCGTCTACCGCCCGTGCATTGCCCTCTGGTCCGTTCACGCCGAGAGCGTCGAGACTTAGCGTGGTTGCCTTGCCATATTTCGACGCGAGCGGACGATAGATGTCTGCCGTGGCATTAAGTGCTCCAAGCGCTCCAGTCTTGCCGGCATCGAGATAGCCGAGGCCGGCAGTCTTGGAAGATGCAAGTCTCGCTTGGTTGGCCTCAGCCGCTTCGCGCGCGCTGTCGCCGGTGAAGATGTCGAAGATTCCCATCAGGTAGGCTCCCACTGCTTGGACGTGCCGTTGTAGGTCAGGACGTCGCCGTTCGTCGGCTCAGTCTTCGCAACCGGCATCGTGAGCGTCCGCTCATTCATGCTTTGGATAAGCTCGAGGAAATACTGCGTCGGCTTCCCGTCCGGCCTGATCCACTGGAAATCCGGCTCGACTGGCTTCCTCATGCTAGAGCCCCGTTGCGAGCCTTGTCGATCGCCTCAAGAGCGGCCCTCATGCGCTCGCGCACTTCGTCCTTGGTGGCGGCGAAGCGCTCAATGGTGGCATCATCCCAGCCGCGGGCGCGCAGATAGGCGATGGTGGCAATCTCGATCTCCGTATCTGAGAACATCATGCCGCCCTCGCCTCGCCTGTCATTTCGCCGCCCATCAGCCCAAAGTGGACCGGATCAGACATGCGGACCTTCCAGATGTAGCCCTGAGGCCCAGCCGCCTTGATCTGGTTGACGCGCACGCGCGCCGTGCCGATGGATTGACGGCCGAGCTTTCGCACGCGCGGGGTGCTGAAGGTCTGGCCGCCGTCGACCGAATACGAAATTTCGACCTCCGGGTCTGTCGCGATCGGATCTTCGCCTTCCGCATCACCGACGCCGACCGCGAAGTCGAAGAAGGCCGAAATTCCGTGCGCGCGGCGCGGGAAGTCCTGCAGCGGCGCCGACCACACCTCGCACACCAACGGATTGTCAATTTCCTTGTGCGATGCCGAAGTGATCTGCTGCACGTCCCCGGTCAGGTCGTCGCCGCACAGCCATTTGCCGAAGGCGTAATAGGTCTGTGTGATCCGGCTGTTGACGAGCAGATAGCTGGGCCTTTCGTGCCACCGGCCATTGTTGATGTTGAAGGTCCAGGTCCAAGCAGGGCACTTGACCTGAATGAAAGCATGGCCACGCGAGATGTAGGAGCACATCTCAATCGTGGCCTTGTCCTCCACCGCCTCGATCAGCGCGTCGAGATCAGGCGGGGAAATCTTGGTCGGCGCGTTGCCGTCGATGCGATAGACGGCGTTATCGTCCGCGACGATGTGCAGGCCCTTGGTGAAGCTGTCCTCGTGCCCGGTGACGCAATACGGCCCGGCGATCCCGCGCGGAACGACATCCGATCGCGAGAAGGGGAACGGGGAAAGCCCCTGATCGGTCCAGATCTCGGTTGTCTGCGTGCCGAACAGGTACAGTCGGCCGCCGTATTCGATGCACCTGTGCAGCCCGTCCGGCTTGGCCTGCGCAGTGCCAAATGACAGCGCGTTGACGGCCGTCGAGTTCAGATCCGTGGCCCATGCCTGCCCGGAGCCGGTCGTGAACACGCCGTAGCCGTTGATCGAACACGTCGAATTGACGGCGGGCAGATCGGCGTCCGGCCAGGCATTCGTTACACTGGTCGGCGTGAACACGGCGATATTGCCGTCAGGATCACAGAACCATTTGTCCGGCGTCGCTGCATTGTTGCGGGCAAAGAAGCCCTTCTTGGTGCCGTTCAAATTGCCTACGCTAGTCGAGGCGCCGCCGACCGACGTGAATTTCTCCAATTTGGTCTCGAACGCGACGTAGAGCGTGCCGGACACCTCGATGAGGCCGCGGCATCCCTCTCGCGAAGTCGTACCGAAGTTGATGAGTCCCGGCGATCTGTGCCGCACAGCCATGGCGCGGGCGCCCTCGCCAAGCGGCTCCGCATAGCAATTGTAGAGGCGCCCCGCACCTTCCGAGGCACGCAGACCTGGCGAGTGCGAGACTGGAAAGACAATCTTCGGCATTAGTAGTAGACCGTCTTCATCACTTCGCCGGTCGGCTTGCCGCCGCCCATGCGCCGCAAGGTCTGCTCATCGCGGCGACGCGCCTCTTCATTGATCGGAACGCCGAAATCCGGACCCGCCATGTTGGCGAGGAGTCGCGCCAATGGCTCGAAGATGGCCGGCGCGATCGCGTCAGGATCGGCGATGTAATAGATCTGATCCTCAGACAGTTGCTCGACCAGCGGATCGACCAATCCATCCAGAGAGTCGTAATCCTCGCTCTCAGGAGCCTCACCCGGTTCGATGAGGGCGAGCAACTTCGCGGCCCGGTAGATCAGCTCCTGGCGGTTCTTGTCGGTCATGCGCGGCCCTCAAAGAGAAACGGGCGGCTCGAAAGCCGCCCGCCGGTTCAGCTCTTGGTCTTGCCGGCCTTGGTGTGATCCTCGGTCTGGGTCCGCTCCTCGGCCGTACGGCCCTGGAAAGGATCAGACGTCGGATCGCGCGTCACCTTGCCCGGAGGGCGAGGAGCCTCGGCTGCGGCTGAGCCGGTGCTGGCGGCAGCAAGCTTTTCGCGCTCGGCAGCATCCTTCTCATCCCGCTTCTTCTGCTCTTCGGCGGCCTTTGCCTTGGCGGCCTCTTCCTTCTCGAGAGCCTTCTTGCGCTCCTCGACATCCTTGAACGCATCCTTGTCGGACATGTCCACGAAATGCGAGTGATTGGCGAGCCGGTCGGCTATTGCCTGTTCGTCGTCGGCCAGTTCGGTCGGTTCGTTCTTGCGGAACGTCTTGCCGAAGTGGACGGCCACATCAGGCCCGCTGAAGCGGTCGTTTGGGTCGCCCACATATTTGAAGCGGTACACCATCTCAGTTCTCCGTTATTCGAGGGTGTAGAACACCACCAGTGTCAGGACGCCCGTGCCGCCAGCGTTTGCCGGTGCATTGACGACTCCCTGAATAACGGTTTCGGCCGAGAAAGTTTGCGGCCCCGCCGTCAAAAGCACGCCCTGCAGCGGACGATAGATGCCGGCGACCGGAATCAACTCGGTGATCACATCGCCGGACAGAACGCCGAAGTTGCCGAAGCCGTCCGGGTCTGCTGCTTCCGTGCCGTTCGCGGCCCAGCCGATGTCCATGTCGAATGCTTCGGTGCCGGTGTCGATGTCGGCGCCCATCAGGTAGCCGCCGAGCACCGTCGCATAGGCCGGTACGCGGCAGAACTCGATGATGTCGGCTGCGGTCGGGTTGGCCGCGAGGGTGTACGAGCCCCAAGCGACCTTCATGGCGCCGCCAAAGCCGTGGCCGGCGACGGGGAAGCTGCTACGCGCACGAGCAGCGGTCAGAGTAGCCATGTGTCAGTTCTCCTTACGATGCGGTGGACGAGGCGAAGTAGCCGGTGAGAACACCGTGATCCTTCGTGTCGCCGGTGTCAGAGGACGAGCTGGAGCCGAAGATCATCTTGTCGATGCCGTAGATCGCATCGATCGCGACGCCCTTCTTGTCGCCGTAGTCGAAGGTCTCCTCGCGGGAGCGCCAGCGCTTGGCGTATGCCGCACCGACCGCCTGCGCACCGCACAGGAAGACCGGGACTACGGTGGCCGAGGAGGTGCCGACGCCGGTCAAGGTCATGCCGGGGTCGTCGTACATCTCTTCGATCTGCTTGATGATGACGCCGTTCCAGAGGAGATCGCCGCCCTTGAACAGGCGATTGTTCTCCATCTCGAGGTTGACCTCGCGCTGGGCCTGCTTGATATCCGCGTTGTTCGCCAGGTCGCGGAAAGCGAGCGGGTGGGCATAGGCGGTGTAGTAGCGCCGGCCGTTCGACTCCGCGCGAACCGGACGAATGCGCGGGCGAGCCCGAGCGATCGCCTGGAACTTCATCGCCGTGATGTCATCAGGGGTCAGGATGTCGTTGGTGACGTCGAGTTCGGCGAGGCCGGCGCTGTGGTCCGTACCGGCGTATCCGGACGCGAAGTACACGCGGTCACGGTTGTCGACGAGCCAGGCATCCTTCTGGGACTCACTGGCGTCCTCGTAGTTCACTCCGTTCTTGGAGCCGAGCGCCTTGATGATCAGCGTCTCGGTGTCCTTCATCGACCAGTCCTTGAGGACCGCCTTGGCAGCCTCACGGAGCGCGATCGCCGAATACTGCTCGTCGATCTCGGCGATGCGAACGCCGTTCCGGCGCTTGTCGACATAGAGGCGGAACGAGCGGGTATCCATCCGCTCTTCGTTGCCCTCCAGCACGTCGCGGCCGGTGATGGCATCCTGCGTCAGACGGTTGACCAGAGAGAAGGTGACGCTGTCGCCGGCCTTCTTGCTGAGGTCTTCCTTGACCTGGATGATGTCGTTTTCCGCCGTGCCCATTTCGCCTTCGAAACGGTTCTCGGTCAGGTACTCGGTGAAGAACTTGTCGTCCCACTGCTGTACAGTGAGACCACTGGCAACGATCGTGTCGGCCATTTGGGCTACCTTTCAGGTCCAGCCAGGCAGGGCTCAGCCGCTGCGTTTTCTGGCGAAGATGTCTTGGATGGGCGAAGGTCCGCCCCACGCCGGGCCGCTGCGGGCTCCGACGTTGCGAACGGACGCGAGGTTGGATGGCATCACTTGCGCCGCCTGCTGTTGCTGCTGGCCCTGCTGGCCGCCTTGCATTTCAGCCAGGATCTTCTCGCGCAGCTCGGCTTCGACCTTGGCGCGGAACGCCGCGGGGTCGTCCCCGATCTCTGCTTGAGCCTGTTGGCGCTGATGCCACTGCACAGCCGCCGCATAGCGGTTCGGGCTGCTCACGACCTTCTGGTAATCTGCCGGATCGAGCTTCTGGCTCTGCATGGCCTCGATGAAGGCCCGTTCGGCCTCGGCCACCTTCTCGTCGCCGTACTTGATGCCGGCGATGAGCTGAGCATTGGCGAGGAGCGTCTGGCTGATCTGATCGAATTGCGGTTGGACGGTGTGTTGAGTTGCCGCCGCCGGGTCTTCGAAGAAATCGGGCCTCTGCTTCTCTTCCTGTTTCGGAACCGGAACGCGCTGCAGAAGCTCGGCTACTTGACGCTGAAGCGCCTCGTTCGAACGCCGAAATTCTGAAACTTCCTCCGTGTAGCGCTTGACCTTCTGCTTCTCGGCGTGGAGGGCTTCGTGCGGGACCATGCGCTGGCCCTGCTGCTCCCCACCTTCCACCTCGCCTTCGGGCTGCTGCTGTTGGCCATCGCCTTCAGCCGCGGGCGCTACCTGCTGTTCCTCTACGGGTGGGTTGCTTCCAGACGCAGAGTCGCGTCCGGACAAAATGCTGTCCAGAGATTCCATTGGTCTTCCTGTTTGTGTGAAAGGTCACATACGCCCGAGAGATCGGCGGCATCGCATGTTTAACGAGACTGCTCTCGAACGCCCGTAACCCGGCGGCGGTATCAGTTGGCGGGCTGCGGTTGCCGCGCTCGCATGTCTCGGTCGGCGGCGCGATCCCGCGCATCCTGTGCGGCCTTGACAGGCGCCAGAATGGCTTCCTGCTGCGCCTTGTTGGCCGCCGCCCGGCTCTGCGCTGCCTTCGCGAGCAACGCCTCTATCTCGGCCAGCGCCTTCTCCGGCGCGAACGGCTCCTGCTGCTCAGGCTGCTGCATGTCCGGCATCTCGGGCCGCGCGGCCTCCTGTGCCTTCGCCATGTTCAGCGCGGCCTTGGACTCGGTCTCGGCCACCTCAGCAGCCGCGCCACGGAGCTTCAACTGCTCCACTTGCGGGTTCGGCTGCCGGGCCTTATCCATCTCGTCCAGCATCTTGGACTTGTCCTTGATGCTAGATGCCTGAACCAGCGCGCGGAATGGCAGCTCGTTGTTGGTGTCCATCTTCTTGAGATCGACCAGCATCGCGAATTGCTCTTGCGAGGCAATCACGTCCGGGACCTCATCGATGATGATGTCGCAGTCGAGTTCGGCGATACTCGCGACGATACCGCCGATCTTCTGCGCAATTTCGGGGTTCTGCTGGGCTTGGGCCTGCAGCTGAGCGATCTTCTCGGGGTCCAGGTTCATCCCGACCCACTTGATGTTGCGCTCGTCGTCGGTAACGCGGATCCACTTCTCCTCGGTCCAATATTGGCGGATGCGCGCCCACACGGCCCGGAAGACCCGCCGGTCGAGATGGCGAAGGTTGTCCAGCAAGTCGCCGAGCGAGATCATACCGCCCTGCTGGCTGGCGATGATGGCCCGGCCGGATGCAGAGTTCGAACCGCCCGTCTTGTCTCCCATCTGGGTCGCGTTCGGGCCCTTCAGGTCGATCGCCGCCTTCGCCTCCTGCAGCAGCCCGAGTTGGGCCGCGGCAAGGTCCGTGTTGGAGTCGATCTGCAGCGTTTCGTTGACTGGAAGGCCGAGATCATTGACCTCGAGCCAGCCCTCAGGCCGATGAATCTCGCGGCGCGCCTTCTCGACGTCGTCAACCGCGCCCTTCTTGGCGCGGACCGTCTTGGAGTTCAGCAGATGCAGCGCCTTGGAATGGCGCTTGTTGATGCCGTCCTGAAGCGTGATCATCTCACGCACGAGGCCGTAGCGGTTGTTATCTCGATCAACGTAGGCCGACTGGAAGAACAGCTCGCAGTCGCTCTCGCCCTTGTCAGTCACATAGGGTGACGGGCCCGCCTTCAGGATGCCGCCCTTCGTGAACTCAGCGAAGTACCACTGCTCAGCCCGCTTGATCCAGATCTGGCAGATGCGGACGCGCTTGCGCTTCTTGTCGGCCCACAGAGACCACTTCGGCTTGTCGTCGTAGGTCTGGGACGGAGCAGTCGTCAGCGTGTGATCCAGCGCGTCGATCGCGCCTGGCTCGCTGCCGTACATCGCCACGGCATCGTCATAGTCCATCCAAACGACTACGCCGAGGTAGCCGGCATCCGAATAGTCGGCCTCGGACGAGTGCGGATCCCAGAAGATGCGGTCCCACGCATAGCGCCGGAGAGCGATCTCAATGCCAGGCTGGCCGTTGTAGCCGATCGCCTGCTTGACGGACACGCCGATCCCGCCGGCACCTTCCACCAGCATGTTGCGCCACACGCCGGAGCGCTTGGCGTCGAAGTTCTCGGTCTCGGCCACGTACCGGAGCGCCTGAGTGGCACCGTCCGCGTCGGTCTCATGGATGGGCGTGCGCGGCAGCGCCTTGGGATCGATCCGCTGCTGCTTCTCGAGCCCGACCAGATAATCGATCTTCGTTTTGATCCGGTTGTCGATCTGGGGCGGCTGGCCGCGCTTCTTGAGCGTTGCCAATTCATCGGCGGTCAGCTGCTTGTTATCGACATAGTCGCGGTCCCGCTCCGACTCCTGCCGGGCGGTATAGGTGCTCTCCTCGCTCTCCTCGAACATGCGGACGAGATCGCCCACGTCGAGCAGACTTTCCTTCAGCGGCTCGGTCTTGACCTCGACGACGTTCGGCGCCCCACCCGGCACGACAGCCGTGTCTTTGGTCGCATTGAGCACATCGCCCGCGATGAAGCGGGCCATAGCGTCGTTGCGGCTGGCTGAGACGGTCGATGCCATCAGGCGGTTTTCCAGTTCAGTTCGTCGTCACGCGAGCCGCGTTCCCAGCGGTCGCGAACAGGCTTTTCAACAGGCCGCGACTTAGTGCCGGTCAGCATCCGGTCGAGGAGCTGGCCAACGAGGCCGAGAGCGTCCACCTGATCGTCATGTTTGCCGGCTGGGAACGAGAGTAACTCACTTCTAAGTTCGGGATACCAAGGCGCCGCAGCTGGTACGTAAAGGCCTTCAAGCGCCATGCGACCGCGGATCGATTGAGCTCTAATCGCCTTGTCGCCGCGCGTGGGAAACTGCTCCCGGAAGACATACGCTTTGCGCTCACGCTGCCTCCGATCTAGGAACGGCCCAACACCCGACCTGATCTGGCCCGTTTCCTCAGCCCAGCCTACCGGCTTCCATTCCGTGACGAGATCGCAGAAGGCCTCGATCCATTTGTCCGCAGACGCTTGGCCGCGCCAAAGATCAAGCAGATACATGCGACCTTCAGGATCAAGTCCGACAACCACATGGACGGTGTAGTCTCCGCCGTCAGCCGTCACCGCGTAGTCCGAGCCGCCGTAGATGCGCAGTGTGTTTCGCGCCGGCGCCTTTTCGTATGGCTTCAGCCACTCGGCCTTGAAGTAATCGCCCTCTTCGGGCGCAGGCCGCTGCTGGTAGAGCGCTGACCACGTCCGCGCCGGCGTCGTCCGCCGCAATTCCTCTATCTGTGCGCCGTAACCGTATGCGTCGTCTCCCCAAAGCGGTTCGCCAGGCTGGCGGCCAAGCTGGTCGTCTTCCTCAGCGATCGCGGGCAGCGATATGACGCGCCATTCGTTATGCTGCAGCGCCCGGCCGGCGAGGTCATCCTCATGCCAGCGGGTCTGGATCAGGATCTCCGCTGCGCCAGGCACAAGGCGCGTGCGGAAGTCGTTGATGTACCAATCCCAGATGCGGTCTCTGATCAGTTCGCTGTCAGCGTCCTGACGGGACCGGATAGGATCGTCAATCAGCCCAAGCTTGGCGCGGAAGCCGGCGATGCCCGTTCCGACACCCGCAGCGTAGTATTCAGCTCCGCTTGTGAGCGCCCAGCGCCCGGCTGCCTGGTTGTCCGGCGCCGGTCGGATGCCCAGCGTGAGCGAATGCTCGTTGACGAGGTTGCGGACTCGCCGGCCCCATTTCTCTGCCAGTTCGGTCGTGTGCGAGGCCGCCAGAACGTTGGCAGAAGCGTTCGCCATGAACCAAGGCGGGAACAGCACACTGCCGTAAGTCGACTTCGCCGAGCCCGGCGGCATGAAGACCGCAAGGCGCCTCGTCTCACCTCTGGCGACCCTCTCGAGTTCAGAGATCAGCAGCCTGTGATGGTCGGCCGGCTCATACCCTCCGAGCCTGCACCATTCAGTTAAGCTGCGCCTTATCGACCGGCGCCTCTGCAGCTCCCTCGCCGCTGCCATCTTTGAGAACGGCTGCGAGTTCCGCGTCACTGACTTGGCTTGGGTCAACAACATTCCGGTTCGTGTTCTCTGCCTTGTCGATCCACAGGCCTGCGAGCTTGGCCTTGGCTGTCAGCGCGGCGACTGCGGCTGAATGCTGGTTGGCCTTGAGTGCGGCCCGCTGGATCTCGGCCGCCTCTTCCATGAGGCTCGCGAGCGTAATCTCGGTGCGGACTGTCGCGCGATCCACGATCTCAGCGACCCGGTCTAAAACCCTTTGATTCCCTTTAAGGGTCGCGGCGTTGCCGTCGTTCGGTTTGTAGCCGGCCAAAACATAAGCCTCGCTGGCCGATTTGCCCTTCGCCAGTTCCTGAGCGAACCGCTCGTGCTTGGGGTTCTGAAGCGCCGGCATTACGGAAAGTAATTCCCCCAATACGGCCGGAGCAGCCTCACTAGGAATAGGACGGCGACGAGCGCGGCGATGATCCAGATGATCTTGACCACCATCGGAGGCAGGACGATGCCGATCGCGCCGAGTACCCAGATCACCAAGAAGACGCACAGGGCGATCAGGCATATGGTGATGAGGAAGCGGATCACAGCTTCAAGCATGTTGGCTCCAATCTGTGATGAGTGGACGGACGAAGCGGCGCCGGTTTGCTCACAAACTAACTTCGGGCACGAAGTTGGAATGTCCGGGCCGCTCCGAACTGAATAAGAGGCCCCGGCCTATGCGCTTCTGGGGGAAAGCAGGCCGGGGCTGAGTGGGCCGCGTTTCGGGGGAAACTCAAGCCAGAAAGTGCAAAAACCCGCCGCGGAAGAACCGGGCGGGCGCAAATCACCATCGTCTCTGATTTGCATGCGAATTTACGGAAAATCGTGCAAGCGTCAACCCCATAAATTTCACACCGTCTCCAAAGCTGTGCGCAGCCTACGACCGCCTCGCATCATGCCAATTCCTCCGACATAGACTTTCTGGATGAGCACCGGCCCGTCTGTGCCGTTCGGCCGCTCAAACACCATGGCGTGCGTCGCGCCCTTGTAGGGCTCTTCAACCACTTCCACGTCAAGGTCTACGTTCGCAAAGCGGCGAATGATGGCGCATACAGAGCGATCAATCCGGTTATGGATGGTGCGCTCTGAGCATTTCTCTCGTTGCCCGAGGCGCCAGATCGCAGCACCCATAGACCACCCGATGATACGGCGAATGGCCATGTCGCCCTCTTCCCGGCGAACCCAGGCCAACCACGGCAGAACCACTTCCATCTGCGAGATGTGGAAGGCGGACGGGATGAACTCCCGCACAGTGGCCGAGCTGTAGCCATAGGCCTCGCGGACATCGTGCACGACGTTCTGCGGAAGCGAGGCGTAACCGAGGAACCTCCGGTCGGGATCACGAAGTGCAGCGAGCGTCACGATTGCCAGCCGCACGATCTCCCGCATGGCCTCGAGCAGTTCGGGAGCCACGTCATACGCCGGATTCGGCTTGCCCTTGATTGTCGCCTGAACGCCCGTCCGCCGAATGTTTCGTGTCATGGTTGCCCCGTGCATTGCGCTTCTCATGATAGTCCTTGAGCCATTGCCGCGACCTCTCAAGCCGCTCTTGCGCGTCGGTGCGGGTGGGCTGGCGGATGCCGGTGTCTGGCTGTGCGCCGGTCGGGTTTTGCGTGCGCCGCTCACCCGGCTCGACTTTCCGCGCCTCCCGCACCGAGCCGTCTGAGGGATCGCGGATCATTGGATGCGCCTGCCGTCAGGGCTGATGCCGTGTTTCGCGAGTAGTTCGGGCGGCGCCTGACTGACATCGGCCACCGGCGCGTGGCGGGACCATTGCCCGGTCTTGGCAAAGATCGACACCGCATCCTCGATCGGGATCTTGTCCGGTCCGGCTGCAGCGCTGAAAGCCACAGCCGCATGATCCGACCAGCGCTGCTGATTGAGCCACGTGATCGCCTGGGGGATGAACCGCGTCCCCACATCTCGCGCCTGATCGGTCGCCATTCGCTTGACCGCCGCGATCATCATCGCCGGGTCTACCCCGGTTTTGGCGAGAGCGTTGAATTTCTGCTCGGCTGGTTTGCGAGGGTTTGGACCCTCTCGGCGGGGATACGCCTTCCAGAACTCCTCGAAAGCGTCCGCGCCGGGTCGCGTCGCGTCAGCGACCGACCGAGTGTCTTCCTCCCCTTCCTCCTCCCTCTTCCCTCCTCCCTCCTCCATCTGCGGAGGCATTTCTCCATTTTGGGGAAATTGGTTGGGTTCAGTCTCATCCACTTCCGAAGCGGGGTAGGCTGAAGCCACGTAACTTCTGACTTCAGACGACTTGATGGGCCGAAATTTCGGAGTTTTGGGCTTCTGATACTTGCAGAAATTGCGCACGGCTCCGAACGCCTTGCCGTCCTGCTGGAAGCACTTCACCACATCGGCACGCTCCAGTTCGGCGAGCAGCGCCGGCACGTCTACATTGTCCACCGGCATGATGCGCATCTTGATCGTGATAGGCTTCCAATCGAAGACGCCTTGGTCGTCAGACTCGGTCCACAGCCCGATCAGCAGCACACGCGCGGCCATGCTGAGGCCGGCGAATGCCTCGTCGGTGAAAATGCCGGGATGTACGGAGCGAATGCGGGCCATCAGTCGATCCCGAGCTTCCCGCGGTACAGATCGACCATGGCCTCGCGTGCGCGCCGCTTCTCGGCATCCTCACGCTGCGCCTTCACGATCGCACGGAGCGCCGGCACGTCGAAGCCGTTGCCCTTCGCCTCGGCATAGACATCGGTGATGTCGTCCGAAATCTGTTTCTTCTCGTCCATCAGCGTGTTGATGCGCGACACGATGGATTTAAGCTGGTTGTCGCCCGGCTCGCTCATCCGCGTTCTCCTGGTTCGGCTTGACTGGTACGCGGTGAAGACTGTTACGCAGCATGAGCGGGACGCCGTCCGAAAGGATGTTCCGCATGTGGTCGGGCCCCAGTTCGATCTGGATCACATCGTCCGACCCGAAGAGCTGGAAGTTCATGACGTAGCGGCCGGCGTCCGGGGACGTGAGCCAGGCGAGCTTTGCGATGCTCATGCACGCAGCTCCCGCCTGATCTGGGAGACCCGCTCAAGCACATGCACGCGATGACGAAGGCGATCACGGGACTTCGGAGATGCCTTTCGGAGCGCGTCCTTGCGGCGCTTCAAGAGGTCACGGAGTTTCATGCGGCGCTCCTATTCTGTGAGAGTTCAAACTGCGCCCTTTCTGTCAGCCACTCGATGACGACGTGCTTAGCCGTCATCTTCCGTTGCGCCGCGATTCCCTCGATCAGGTTCCGGACATCCGGAGAGATCGGGCTAAGATTTGTCGGAAGCCGGCCGCCCTTGCGACGATTTAGCCAGAAGCATACGGTTGAATGGTCGCGATCAAGAATCTTTCCGATGCGGCTGTAGGAAAAGCCGATCTCGGCCAAGCGCTGCGCGATCTCGACTCGAGCGTCGACGAATGCGGCCCTCCTGGACCGGCTCATCAATTCATCCCGCGTAACGCCGCGACGATGGATAACATCAAGAATAATCTCGTGGCGCTTCTTGTCCTTGGTCGACGTAATCATTCTGCTGCCTCCATAAATGGAAGCTTGAAGTTGGCCCTGAGTGTGCGGCGTCGCTTCTCCTTTCCGGCCTCGGACAAGTTGCGCGTCTCGGACCTCGATAGGACAGCGTGAGGCGCGCAATAGCTATAACCGTCTGCGGCCGGGTGACCACAGAACGTGAAATTGCTATCTCCGTATGGATATCTGCACTCTCCTGGCCCAAGATCCAGCAGAGATACATTGCGAGGTACAACATCAACGCAGCGCAACGCCTGCAGCTCGGATGCAGCCGGTTCCATCACGCGAAATTGGCCGCTGTTTCCATTTGCCTTCACTATGCGGATTGTCTTGCGGTTCTCCGTCTTCGCGCGCTTCTGACGTTGCGTCACGCCGCCAGCATGGACTGTAGACCCGCGGCTAGACAGACCAAGCCTGTGCAATTTCCCTATCACTGCATTTCGGGTAACTCCACTGCCCAGCTCGGCCGCCATCATTGCGCAAGATAGTTGTTGCGCGTGCAACTCACGCAGCTTGTGCACGCGCTCATCGGTCCACGTCATTCCCCCGCTCCATGAATTTGCGCAACCTATTTTGCGCCTCGATCCGCTCTCTTCGCTGCCTCCACCAGGAGGCCAGCGCTTTCCAAAGCCGCATCAATCTCTTCCTTGAGCTTGCGTTCTCGGTCTCCTGCCTGTTCGACGCGCTCACACACCCGGCGGTAAACCTGGATGAGGTTGATCCCCACGCTGAAACGAGGCTCTGCGGCCTCTTGCGATGAAATGTACTTGCGCACCCACTCGGCCGACGCGCCGACCATCTGGCCGACCGTGTGATACGCCACCATGCGCGAACCCGTGCGCCGCTCCTCGCGCTCGACAAGCGCCGCGGCTGCGTTCCTGGTGATACTTGCTGCCCCGTTCATTGGTACGCGCTTCCCACTGTTTGGTCTCATTTCCCCAATGCTCCATGCTTGAATGCTCAAGTCATGAAGCAACTCACACACGACAACGACGACGACACTTGGTGCACGCTTGGCCTGCCAGCGGCGCGCGTCCTGATGCGTCTAGAAGAACAGCGCTCGGACACCGAGCGCGACACCAAGCCAAAAATCGATGCAGAAAAGGACTCCGAGAAGGAGAGGTTCGTTCAAACCAGACTTCGGGAGATCGCTCGGTTTGAGAACAGGTATCTGCGCAATCGATCCTGAAGGCATGCGAACGATTTCGGTGCGTTGAGCGTATTTCGTCTTCGCATCACCGCCCGGCGCGTCAGTGCTTATCCCCGTGAGGCTGGCGCGCCGGGTCATTCCATCGTCCCCTTGATCGGAATCATGGGCGTTGCGATGCCGAGGTCATGAAGGCCGTCGAAGAACGCGTTCTCTCGGTGCTTCTCTGCGGAAAGAACGCCTTGCGGCGTCATGGCGAGGCGCTTGCGAAATGCGTGGTAAATTGCCTTCGCTTGCGGTGTGTCCGTCTGCTGTACGATCCGAATGCACGCGTCGGCATTGAGACATGTTTCCCCGACCTCTTCGAAATACTTTGCTTTCGGCCGAAGGTCGCAGGCCGGTGCTATGTTCGGAATCTTACTCATGCCGCGCCCGCCTGCTCTGCTTCCTGAGCCGCAGTAGGCGCTTTCAGGAAATCGGCCTCCGACAGAGGGATGCCGTGCTCCCGTGCGTAGGCGAGCAATCTGATCGCGGCTGCATGTGGAATTACACCACCCGTTCCCTCGCGAGCACCGGTTGGATAGGTCCACCGGTAGACGCGCGACACGTGGGTTTTTGTAATCTTGGCCGCCTTCTCGTAGCCGATCAGGTCCAAGATCGATTTTGCCGGGTTCATCCTCATGGCCGGCATTTTTGCGATAATCGCGAGTATCCGTCAAGCTATATTTGCGATCATCGCGATAGACCCATTTGCGAAACTCGCAAATACTAGCCTTATGAGAGACTTACAGGACGAACAGCGCATTTGGCTGGCCGAGCAATTGGCTAAAAAGGGGCGCGGCGCGCGTGGTGCGCTAGCGGCTCACCTTGGCATTCGGAACGATGCAGTGACCCGGATGACCAACCTAGACGGCAAGAAGGAAGCCCGAGAGATATCTTTTGCCGAGCTTGTCGGGATGGCCGAGTTCTTCAAGGATGAACCTCCGGGCCTGACTGCGGCGCGTGAACGCGCGCGGCGGGCGGCTGCGCAAGATGAACCCAAGGTCACTCAGGTTCCCCTTGTCGATACGGTACCGGCTGGCCGGCTAGCCGCACCCATGTCTCAAATCCCCGTAGATCAAGTTCCGCTTTTGGCCTTTGCGGACTTGGGCAGAGGCGAGTTTATCGCCCTCACTGTGCGTGGCGATTCCATGGATCGCATCTCTCCGGACGGATCCACAATCATCATCAATAAGGCGGATCGCACGCTAGTGTCAGGCAAGCCTTACGTATTCTGCGTGCGCGGCGAAGTGACCTTCAAACTCTGGCGTCCGGAGCCTGCCAGGCTACAGCCATTCTCCACCAACCCGATCCACGAGCCCGTATACGTCAAGTCGAAAGCCGACGGCGAGAAATATGTGATCGGCCGCGTCAAGCGCACCGTGCTTGATTTGTGAGGCATGGAAGATGGAATACCATTTAGATCACTCTATATGGCTTAAAACGGACACCGAGCATAAGTCGCTGTATACTTGGGCTATTTGCGAGGATGATGGGGAGAGAGTTCAGCGCGACCAGATACCATGGCCGTGGACGTTGCATTTCTCGGCAACAAAATGCGACCTAACTGACCAAATTGAGCTCGAAAAGGAGCCTTCCGCGACCTACGTCCCGCCAAGGCAGGTGATCGGAATCTCGTTAAGGCCGACGGCTTGGCGCGGAGGAAGATATACCCGCGGCGTCTCGTACTCCATGTTCGGCACAAACCGCCGGATCGACAACTTTTCTCTTCAAGTTACGCCTCTGACGAGCCCTGACGAGCAGGAAAACTGCAGAGCCTGGGGGTGCGTTTCTTATACAGCCGAGATCGACTTTAGAAACGAAACAACTGAAGACTGCGTTTGCTTCTATCTGCAAGTGAACGCGAATACTTTTCAGCGTTTTGTGCAAATCATAGATCGAGGCAATTTTAGCAGCGCGGTCTTCAGTGTTGGCGGCGTAGATGGGTTTTACTCTGACTGGAGCCCCTCAATATCAACCCACGCGGTCAAGGTCTTGGCTTCAGGAAACGAACAGCGCTTGGACTTGCCTCCGAACATAAAAGGCGAGATCCCTAGATTGGGGCATGTATCGAGCGCGAAGCTGCTATTTCATCGCCAAGTAACGATGCCGCCTCCCCTCGAAGACTAGGCCGGCCAACTTTTTTTGCGATTGTCGCAATTTTCCACTTGCTAAATTTGCGATAATCGCGAATAGTCTCCCCATCAACACGACGGGGAACGAAATGCAGCAGGTCCGACGCCACTACTTCCCAGCCAACGATTGCACGGTCATCACCGGCCTGTGCCCGAACGGTGAGTTCGGCGCCTATCGCGAAAGCGAGGACGAAGGCCGTGTTCGTGGCTATGGACACACCCGCCTCGCTGCGATTGCCGACATGGTCGAGCAGCTTGAGACGGAGGATGCAGCATGACCATCCGCTGGCGCGCAACCGTCCACTATCGCACCGCTCACGGCATCGTCGATGTAGCGCATGAGGTTGCCGAGATCATCGACGTGCACGATTTGGTCGAGCGTGGCCCGCATTGGGACACCGTCGCCAAGATCGAGATCATCCGCATCAACCACGTGACTGGCGTCGATCTGACCGTAGAGCAAGCGGAGAAGCTGTGATGATCCGCGCCCTCGCCGAACTCACCTCTCTCGGCCTCTTCCTCTCGATGATTGCTGTGTGGGCGCTCGCATGATGACCCCAGACACCCGCGCGGTCGTCCGAGCGATCCAAGAGCAATTCCACCAGATCATGAACGCCGACCCGCAGGAGAAGCGCCGGCTGATCGATCTGATCTTCGACTACGAAACCGTACAGCAGAGCGTCGCCGAGGCGATGGCCGAACCGGAGTTTGCAGCATGACCGCAGCCCTTCCCGCCGACACTGTGAAGCCCGCCGCCCCCGATCAATACGACTTCTGGCGCCGCCGCATGGCCGGCGAGGTCGTGCCGATCCATGATGGCGAGCCGCAGGCCGGGTTCTACAAGACCAAGACGAAGGATGGCACGTGGCATCCGGTCGCTTATTGGTTCGGCCGTGATGGCGCGCTGCGCTGCCGTGTTGGCACGCAGGACATCAACGAGCAGACCGCGGCCGAGCGCTGGCCCTACATCTCCAAGACCCCGATCTCGCACGAGGCCTACAAGGCCGTGCTTGCCGGCGAGCCGTGGCCGGATCAGCACGAGGCCGTGATCCGCGACCGCGCCAACTCGACCGGCGCCGAGGACGAGAACTCTTTCGATGGGCTGAAGGACCGGATCGAGGATCTGGCGCGCGACGCTCAGAAGCTGATCGACGCCGGTCCCGCGGCCGACCAGTCCGCCGCCGACCGTGCGTCCGATCTGGCGAACCGTCTCGCCGAACTCCAGAAGGCCGCCGACGCCGCGCGCGCGGCCGAGAAGAAGCCGCTGGACGAGCAAGTCGCCGCCGTGCAAGCGAAGTGGAAGCCGCTGCTCGGCGCCGCCGACATCTACAAGCGGATCAAGGCCGCCGTGATCACGCCGTTCCTGGTGGCCGAGACCGCCAAGCAGCGCGCGGCGCAGGAAGCCGCGCAGAAGGCCGCAGAGGAAGCGGCCAAGGCAGGGCAGCCGATTGTTGAGGCACAGACGCGGGCGGCTCCCAAGGCTGGCAGCGGCAGCCGGCGCTCGGTCGCACTGCGCACGGTCAAGGTCGTGACCATCACCGACCGGCCCGCGCTGCTCGCCTTCTTTGCCGACAACCCACTCATCACCGAGGCACTCCAGAAGATGGCCGAGAAGGCCGTCGCTGCTGGCGTCAACGTGCCCGGCGTCACCGTCACCGAGGAACAGAGGGCAGCATGAACCAGATCGCTACGCTTGAGCAGGCCCCGCGCCTGCCCGTTCTCAGCTCCGGCGGCGCCGTCCGTGCAATCGTCCCGCAGGACTTCGAAGGCGCGTGGCGGATCGCCAGCGCCGTCTGCAAGGCGAAGATGGCCCCGCGCGGCCTGGAGGAACCGGAAAAGGCCATGGTCGCGATCCTGCACGGGCTCGAGGTCGGCCTGACGCCAATGAATGCCTTGCAGTCGATTGCGGTCATCAACAGTCGCGCCACACTCTGGGGCGATGGCGCGCTCGGCCTCGTGCAAGCATCGGGCAAGATGGCCTCGCACAAGGAATGGTTCGAGGGCGAGGGCGACAAGCGAAAGGCCATCTGCGTTGTCGTGCGCAAGGGTGACCCTGAGCCGAAGACCGGCGAGTTCTCCGTGGCCGACGCCAAGACGGCGGGCCTTTGGAAGAAGGCCGGCCCCTGGACGCAGTATTCCGACCGAATGTTGAAGATGAGGGCGCGGGCATTTGCCCTGCGCGACGGCTTCTCTGACGTGCTGCGCGGCCTTGGCATCGCCGAGGAAGTGCAGGACACACCCATCCGCGAAGTCGTCCGGGAGGAGCCGCCAGCCCCTCCTCCCGCCCCGCAGCTTGCGCAGGCAGCAGCCGAGGAGCCGCCCGCACCTGATGCCACACCGGCCGAGGAGGCAGAGGACGCCGACGGTATCGTCGAGTTCATCTCGGGCAAACTGCGCGCCGCGCAGTCCGTCGAGGAGTTGAACGAGATTTGGGACAAGCATGTCACGCCGATCGAGCGCGATCTATTCCCGCATGATCAGGAAGACCTGATGTCGATCTTCCGCAAGCGAGAGGCAGAACTCGCATGAGCCGGGCTCAGCTCACCCTTTGCGATCGGTCTGTCCGCGAGCGCGCTATGCGCTGGATCGAACAGGCGCCGGCCGGGACGCGAGTCATCTTCAAGGATTCCAAGCGGACCACTGCGCAGAACGATCGCATGTGGGCGATGCTGACTGACGTGGCTACGCAGAAGGAGCACGCCGGCCGGAAGTATACCCCCGACCAATGGAAGGTGCTCTTCATGCACGCTTGCGGTCGTGAGGTGCAGTTCATCCCGTCGCTCGACAATTCGACCTTTATTCCTTGGGGGCAATCATCGTCCGATCTGTCGAAGAAAGAAATGACGGATCTGATCGACTTCATTCACGCATGGGGCGCCGAGAACGGCGTCATCTTCCACGACACCAATTCGAACGTGCCGAGCTTTCCCCCCTGCCCCCCGCTCGGCACCAGTGGGGACGACGCAGTGGTGATGCCTGCGTCGTCCCCGCGCAGGGAGTGCGCAGCATGAGCCGCAGCGTCCCAGAGTGGATCGGCAAGACTGACGACACGACCGTACCGGATCGCGTTAAGCTTCGCGTGTTCGAGAAGTTCGAGGGCATCTGCCCGAAGTGCACGCGCGAGCTTCAGCCTGGCGCTTGGGATTGCGACCACGCCATTCCGCTGATCGTCGGCGGCGAGAACCGCGAGAGCAATTTGCAGCCGCTGTGCTCCGATCCATGCCACTCGCGCAAGACCGCGCTCGACATGAAGCTAAAGGCCAAAGTCGCGAGCGTGCGCAAGAGACACGTCGGCATCACGACATCGCGCGCGAAGATTCAGAGCAGAGGCTTTGCCAAGGCGCCCCCGCAGCGGAAGGCATCCGCGCCGATCGAGAAGTGGAGAGGCTTCTGATGACCCCCGCCCTTGTCCCATATCTCTGGCTTGGCGGCGTGTTCGTCTTCTGCGTTGGGGCGCTCGAGATCCTGCGAGCTGCTGCCAGAGTTGTTCGGAGGATGTTTCGATGATCGTTCGCATTGCGCTTTTCGCCGTAGCCATCGCCGCCGCAGCGGACGGTTTGTACTTCGTCTCTGGCGCGCTTGTGCTGTGCGCGTTCTGGGCTGCGGTGCTTGGACGTTAGCACATCAGGAGAATGAGTCAGTCCAACAACTTAGAAAGGGAATTCAATGGCTGCTTACTGGGACTACAATCCAACATCAACGACCTCGGGCAACTACTACAACCCGCGCACCATTTGGCGCAGCTACACAGATGGCGGGACGACTTCTACGACAGGATACGACTGGTCCAACCAGACCGGGACTGCGTCCACCTGGGGGAGCCCCAATACGCTGTATTACTATTACACAGCCACCGTCCGCGTCGAAAAGGTTCTGGTACGCGTCCCCGAGCATTGGGGAGAGCCTGAGATCGCCGGCTTCACTCGCCTGATCAACGACGAGACCAAGACGGGCTGGACCGTCGAGATGGTCATCAGCGGCGATATCAAGATCACTGACCCGACCGTGCAAATACGCGACATGGCGGCGTTTGCGCTGCTGCTCAAACGATATGCGAACCAATCCGACCGCGAGACGATCGACCGTTTCTTCGCAACGGTGCCGATTGAAAAGCCGGCCGAATAGCCTAACGCCGCACATGGACGCTGACGGAGGGGGTAATGTCGCAACGCGATAGCGGGTACGAGCGGAAAGAGCGGGATCTGTACGAGACGCCGGCATGGGCGACCGAGGCCCTGCGACCTCACCTCCCGCGCATGCCGAAATTTATCTGGGAGCCGGCGGCCGGCACCGGAAAAATGTCTCGCGTGCTTGAAACGTGGGGGTGCAGAGTGGTCTCGTCCGATATCGAGCCGAACCAGCTTTGCTACCCTGCCGACTTCCTAAAGTGCCCAATTCACGACGGGGTCGATGCGGTCATAACCAACCCGCCGTATGAGCTGGCGACGGAGTTCGTACAGCGTGCCCTTGGCAGCGTCGGACGCGGAATCGTTGCGATGCTTCTCCGCACGGATTTTGACCACGCCAAAACGCGCCAATACCTGTTCGGCGGACATCGAGCCTTTGCGAAAAAGGTCGTGCTGACGAAGCGCATCAAGTGGTTTGAGGACTCCAAGGGCCAGCCCAGTTTCAATCACGCCTGGTTCATTTGGGATTGGCAGCACGAAGGGCCGCCGACGCTGGCTTATGGCCCGGCGCAGGAACTCGCACAGGGGGAAGGTTAGAACATGCGCCGGCGTGAATTGATCCGAGTATTGAAGGACGACCTAAGACAGCTGCGCCGATCCTCGGTTGGCATTTTCACGACACAAGACATTCAGCAGCGCAGATCGGAGCGCCGAATGGTCCTCCTGCACGCGCTCGAAAACCGCCTTCCAGAGATTATCGAGAAATTGGAGACGCGCCGTGAGTGATCATCCAGCAGCATATGCCCAATGTGTGGATGCCAATGCCGCGAAGGCTCTGGCAGGTCGCCTGCATTACGCGGCGACGACCATGCAGAACGACGATCTGAGCGAGCCTCAGACAGAGAAGCGGCAGCGTCATATTGCGCGCTATGAGGCTTTGATCGACGCCGTCGAGTTCCTTGAAAAATTGGCCACTCGCACTCCGGCAGGATGCTGCACGCTAGAGGACCTTCAAAACCATATCTTGATGAACGTTGGGGTGACTGCTGAAGTCGCTACAACCGTTGCAGCCTTCATAATTTCTAGATTCGACGTGAGGCCGAAATGAGTGAGCGGGACACTGATCGCTATCCCTATTCTCCCGACGAGGCACGCGTCGCGCGTTGGTTCTTCGATAAGGGAATCGGCGGTGGAGACGACCCGATCGGGTCGCTCATTGCATCGCACGAAGTCCTGGCAGCCGAGCGCAAGCAGCTCCGCGCACAGGTCGAGGATGCGCGGAAGCAAGCCTTTAGCGAGGCCATGGATGAACTCGACAAGCTGCGGACGCTGGCGGCAACAGACTTCAAGTCGCCAAACTGCCAGGGTCAGCGCGGCATGGACAGAACGGATGCGTTCTACGACGCGTATCACGCAATCCGCAGGCTGTCGGATACATCGACTGTGGGAGAGGCAAAATGAGGCGGGATCTCGTGGATTTACTTCGAACGCATGTGGCTGACGAAGGATTGATGGAAGACGCCGCTGATCTGATCGAAAAGCTAAAGGAGCTTGTTCGCGCGTCCTTCAACGACGGCTTCTTCAACGGGCAAAAGGAATGCACGACCTCTAAAGGAGGTCGCTCCTGGCACGACAGTCAGTCGCGCGAGAGGCTTGAGGCGTTGTTCTCTCCGCATGAACGAAGGGGTGAGCCATGAGAGCGCTTGAAATCGAGCCAGGTAGCTCGCGCGATCGTTGCAGCAGGTGCGGCGGCTGGATCAGCATGGGGCACGCTGAAGGCTCCATGTGCCGCCCCCAGCGCTACTATTGCATGACCTGTTGGGGTGACGGATGGGTAAGCGCATCGCTCAACCCTCCCGGTGAGAAGTGTCCAGACTGTAACGGGACGGGTATCGAGCCCAGCCGTTCTCAGCTCCCACATGTGAGACAGGCCGATGGCTAAGAACCGCTCCAAACACGACGATGAGCCGGAACCGCTGTGCGTGAACTGCGACTCCTGGACCGGAAATCCGCTGAGGCTTTGTTTGCATATCGGCCAGAAAACGGAGCCGACCGATGGCTGCAAGAAGTTCTTCCCAGATTCGCTCCGTTGGCCGGATGCTGACCATGGATGAGATCGATCGCGACATCGAAACTGTGCGCAACTGGATTCGTAAGCCAGATTGGGCCGAGGAGTTCAGCCTCGCTGATACAGTGGCGTGGCTCAATGAGCGGCCGATCGCTGCGTTTGAACGGATTGCGGCTTCTCATCTTTCCCAAGATCGCAGAGGTAATCCATGAGAGCACCGCTCGACGTGCGGGTTCACGACTCCAGCATAAGCATCTGGCAGGACGATGCGCGAGACAGCTCGTTCCGGTCGGATGTCTACGCGCCCCTGATCAGGGCTTTGCGGGGTCGGGGCTGGTCGATAGGGAGCGATCCTCAGGTTCGCCGCTTCTATCGAAGCCTCAACCCTGATCGGCGTATCGGTTCGCGAGGAACGCTCCGCTGCGGGATCGAGATTTCCGGCCGCGTGGTCAAGGTCGAGTTCTGGTCGACCGCGGCTCGCCAGGACAACCGCGCCGGCCGTCGCTACGACTTCGACAAGCTGGATCGGATGCCATATCTGGATCGGCTTCGCGTCGCACTGGAGTTCAAGCGCATCACCCGCTGGCTGGAGGTGCTGGCTCCCGTCAAGATGTCGCTATCCTCCGAGCGACACCTGACGCCGCTGCAGCGCATTGAGAAGGGCTACGCCGAGGGCTGGCACACGGACAAGACGCTGGGGCGCCCACGCTACACAAATGGCAACAGCAGCAGAATGTCTGGAGACGGCGCCCTGTTAGAGCACGGGCAGACCGTATGGCTTCCCGATCGCAAGGGCCGTATCATTCGCGGCACGGCCTACTACAATCTCAACAGCATGTGGTGGGTGATCGCTGGGGGCCGACTCTTCAACGAAAGCTGCGGTTCCATCTACGTGAGTCCGCCGGCCGACCTGCGGACCAAGCAGAACGAGCGCTCGCGGCGCAGCCGCCTGGAAGGCGAGCTTTCGGCCGCCGTCCAGCGCATGCACTTCCAGCGCGCAGAAGTGCTTAAGCGCATCCTGTTCGGCGCAGATGAGACATTCTTGATCTGGGCGCGGGACAAGGGCGCCTATTACCGCTCGCAGTATGCTGGCTACACGGCGGATCGCATCAGCGCCGGGAAGTACACCCGCGCGGAAGCTGAGGCCGAATGTCGGCGCGTGCCGCATGAGCTGGAGATGGTTTGCCCTGACGGCAAGTACGTTTCCTTTCGGAGCGCAGCATGATCAGGCGCGAGCCCCTTCACGATGTACGGCGTTCATCCGAAAACACCGTACAAAAACCGTGAGTGGCGTTTTTAACGATTTGCCGAAATCAACGAAAGATGGTAGATTAGAGTAATGAGCCGCAACCCGACATTCACGCAAGCTGAAGTGCGCCGAGCGGTGAAGGCCGCGGAGAGCGCCGGGCTGCGCGTTCGTCGGGTCACTGTCAACCGAGACGGATCGATTACGGTGGACAGCGGGGATGACCACTTTGTTCCCGTTGAACGGCCCAAAACCTCCCTAGCAGGGTCATGGGACGACCTGTGATGGGGGAAGCCGTGACAAAGATCAGATTGAAGTACGTCAATGAGTACATTGACCGAACCGGCAAGCTGCGCCGGTACTTCAGGAAAGGCGGCAAGCAGTTAGGACCTCTCAATGGAGAGCCTGGCTCTGCGGAGTTCATGGCCGCATATGCCGCATATCTCGCAGAGAAGCCGGTCTCTGTCGTTCGCGATATGAACAAGGATTCGCTGGCAAAGCTGATCGTGGATTTCTACGGCAGCCGACTGTTCACGGATCTCAAGCCATCGAGCCGCCAACTCTATAAATGGGCTCTTGAGCCGATCTCGAAAGCCCATGGGCATCGCTGCGCTGTCACCATGACCGCCGATCACGCCGAGACGATTATCAACCGGATCGGCGCCGAGAAGCCCGGTATGGCAAACCTGACGCTCGCCGTGCTTCGCCGGGTGTTCCAGTTGGCAATCAAGCTGAAGCGGCGAACGGATAACCCCATGAATGCCGTCGAGCCTTTCGAGGTTGGCGAGCACCACACATGGACCGATGCCGAGCTGAAGCAGTTCGAGGACAAATGGCGGCTAGGGACGCGAGAGCGCCTCGCCTATGCGCTGCTGCTCTATACGGGCCAGCGCGTCGGGGACGTGACGAGAATGAAGCGGGCGGACGTTTCTGAGGGCCAGATCCACGTTGAGCAAGAGAAGACGGGAGTCGAGCTATGGGTTCCTATTCACCCGGAACTGCAACGTGCGATGACGGCCTATCCGGCCAAGGGTTTGACCCTCATTGGGGATGCTCATGGCCGGCCCATCAAGCGAGCAGCACTGACGAGGCTTATGCGATTGGCAATCAAGTCGGCTGGCCTCTCCTCCCGCTGCGTTTCCCACGGCCTTCGGAAGGCTGCCGCCCGACGTTTGGCTGAGGCTGGGTGCTCCGCAAGCCAGATCGCGGCCATCACCGGGCATAAGACGCTGAAGGAGGTCGAGCGGTACACCAAGGCCGCCGATCAGAAGAAATTGGCCCGCGCGGCGATGGGCAAGGTGCCTAACGCCGGACGGGAAAGTGCCTAACAAGCCAGTTTTATCGGGGAAAACTGGATCTAGAACTTAAAGCCGCGTAAAGGTTAAGTCCGGACAGCGCGGCATCCGCCGCTGCGAACACCGCAATTGCCGTCCAGCGACAGGAATCTCAACACTTCGCTAACCATGCAGATAGCGTCGGCCCACGGTTCGGCTGCGGCCCTGCGCCACATCCGGAACCGGGGATGAATTGCTATTCTGAAGGCCGGTCGCATGCTGGATCGCCGGAGCCGTCGCGATGTTGACGCTGTTCAGTGTTCTTACTGCGCTGCCGGCGGTGCTGGCACTTCACCTGCTCGAACCGGAGCTCGTCCTGCCGGTCTTCAGCCTCGTGCTCTTTGCAGAGGCGGCTTTCGCCGTGATCTTGGCGCGCCTGATTCCCATCCCGGACAATGCGGACAGCATCACCCTGTTGGACCTCGCCGGCGGGTTCACCCTGATCGGATGCGCCGCAGCGGTGTTCGGCGAGCCGGACCAGGCGGTCCTGTTTCTGACGGAACAAGGCGACCCGCGGCCGGCGTCGCGGCCGTAGGTCGTCCCCGCCTGGAGCCTGATCTGAAAGAGTGTGCAGCGGTTTCCGTTCCGACACACCCGATCGATCCTGATCTCATCACGCTTCAATGGATCTCCGCCGAGCGCTTCAGCGCGGCCTTCAGCTTCTCCAGAGAGAAGTCGGGGCTGCGGGCAATCTCCAGGATCGGCGTTTCACGGCGGCCGCAGAGCTCGGCAGCCTCGGGCAGCTTCGCCGCGACCTCGAGCGGGATC
>Ga0268290_100074_pt1 | contig 43310 bp, 37 predicted proteins | sample MetspRMADM_FD_191346 | JGI IMG/M metagenome (GOLD analysis project Ga0268290, IMG submission 191346) | Soil microbial communities from San-Diego area, Southern California, United States - Methylocaldum sp. RMAD-M | ecosystem: Environmental > Terrestrial > Soil > Desert | place: USA: California... | reverse complement strand
CGCGGCGCACCGGCTCGGGATCCGCGTCGGCGAGGTGCAGGTCGACGGCCCGGCGATGCTGGCCCGGATGCGGGCCTTGCGCGACCGCTTCGTGGGTTCCGTTCTCGAGGGACTCGACGGGCTGCCACAGGAGACGCGCCTGCACGGCCGGGCCGTGTTCGAGGGGCCGGATTGCCTGCGCATCGACGACCACACCCGCCTGCGCTTCAAGGCCGCGGTGCTGGCGACCGGCTCCAGCCCGAGCGTCCCCGAGCCGCTGCAGGGGCTCGGTCACCGGGTTCTCACCACCGATACCGTGTTCGAGATCGAGGACCTGCCCGCCTCGCTCGCCGTGCTCGGGGCCGGCCCGGTCGGGTTGGAACTCGCGCAGGCCATGGCCCGGCTCGGCGTGGCCACCAGCGTGTTCGATCCCGGCGACAGTCTCGGGGGCCTGAGCGACCCCGACCTGAAGCGGGCTGCCCGCGAGATTTTTTCGCAGTCCTTCGACCTCCATCTCGGCGCGAAGGTCGAGAGCGGCGCGGCCGGCGAAGAGGGCGCACACCTCGGCTGGAACGGAGCCGGTGGTCAGGGGGACGGGACGTTCGATCGGGTGCTCGCTGCCGCCGGCCGTCCCCCGAACGTCGCCGGGATCGGCCTGGAGCAGACCGGTGTGACCCTCAACGACGAGGGCGGCCCGGTCCACGATCTCCGCTCGCTGGCCTGCGAGGGCGCGCCGATCCTGATCGCAGGCGACGCCAATGCCGACCGCCCGGTGCTGCACGAGGCGAGCCGTCAGGGCCGCATCGCCGGGCGCAACGCCGCGCGGCTCGCGCGAGGAGAGGCCACCGCACGGCCGGAGCGCTGGGTGGCGCTCGCCATGGTGTTCAGCGATCCGCAGATCGCCGTGATCGGCGGTGGCTTCGATCCGGAGGCGGACTACCGCATCGGCCGCGCCGATTTCTGCGACCAGGGCCGGGCCCAGGTGATGGACCGCGCGCAGGGTGGCATCCGCCTCTATGCGGGGGACGACGGGTGCCTCGCCGCGGCCGAGCTGATCGGCCCGGAGGTGGAGCATCTCGGCCACCTCCTCGCCTACGCGGTGCAGGACGGGCTCGACGTGCGGCGCCTGCGCGACCGCCCGTTCTACCACCCGACCTTGGAGGAGGGGCTCGCTACCGCTCTCTCCGAACTCGCCGATCGATGAGGTTGGCCGTTCAACCTTGTGATGCGGCGGGTTTCCCGGTTGGGGTGCGCCTCGGTCATCGGCGGCTCGGCTCGGCCCACGCACTGTGTCGCGGAGTCTGTATGATTTCAGACAAAGCCTGGGCTTATCAAACACTTGGTGCAACGTCTCGATGAGCCCAAACGTGTGGCCGAGGCCGCCCTGGCATTGCGTAAGCGGAGCGCGGCAGGCATACCGGCTGCCGTAATGGTCGATCCGTCGCAGATGCACGCCGAGGGGCCCAATGGGGGTCCGATCGACTTTCCGGTCGATCTCGATGCGCTGACTCCCGAGCAGCGGGATGCGTTCGGCGCGGGTATTCTCGCTCTCGATGCCACCGGAAAGGTGCTCGCCTGCAATCGCGCGGCGGGAACGCTGTGCGGCTTGCCGCCCGACGCGATGATCGGGCGCAACTTCTTCCGGGATCTCCTGCCGAGCGCCCACGTGCCCGGTTTCTACGGCCGCTTTCTTGCCAGCCAGCGCAGGAACCTGACCGGTCAGGCCTTCGAGTTCGTGTTCGGACGCATCCCGGCCCCGTTGCGGGCACGCATCGGCCTGCAATCCGGCGCGAACGGGTGCACGTGGCTGACGATCAGCCCGCTGGAGCAGATCGCCGCCGGCCCGTCACGCGAAGCCGTTCTCGCCGCGATCGCCCAGCGCAGCCGCGCCGAGCCGGTCGATCCGAGCCTGTGCGAGCGCGAGCCGATCCACATCCCCGGCTCGATCCAGCCGAACGCCGTGATGCTCGCTGCCGATGCCGCGACCCTCGAAATCCTGGCCTTCAGCGCCAACGCCGCCGACGTGCTGGCGCCCGAGCAATTCCCGCCCAGCGGTCTCAATCTGGAGGCGGTGCTGCCGGGCGCGATCGTCTCCGCGATCCGCGACGGACTCGCCGCCCACACCCTGACCGATGGGCGGCTCCTGCGCCGCATGCTCACCCTTCCGCCGCGAGAGGAGCGCTTCCACCTCGTGGCGCACGCCCATCTCGGCCGGATCATCGTCGAACTCGAACTGGCGCCGGAGCGGCCCGAGGACTTTCTCACCGCGAGCCCGCTCGACACCGAGCTCGCCATGATGCGGCTGCGCGCCGCCGAGACCCTGACCGAGGCGGCACAGATCGCCGCCCTTGAAATCCGCGCCATGACCGGATTCGAATCCGTGCTCGTCTACCGCTTCGACGCGGAGTGGAACGGCGAGGCCATCGCCGAGGACATGGTGCCGGATTGGCAGCGCCCGCTGATCGGCCTGCGCTTTCCCGCCTCCGATATCCCGGCCCAGGCCCGCGCCCTCTACACCAAGGCCAAGAGCCGCTTCGTGATCGACCGGGACTGCGTGCCCGTGCCGCTGGTCGCCGACCGCTCTGCCGGCAACGCGCCGATCGACCTCACCTTCGCGCAGAACCGCACCCTCTCGCCGATCCACCTCGAATATCAGCGCAACCTCGGCGTCGACGGCTCGATGTCGATCTCGATCATGGTCGAGAACCGTCTCTGGGGCCTGATGATCGGCCATCACCGCCGGCCGCACTACGTCGCGCCGGAAACCCGCGCCGCGGCCACCGTGCTCACCGACGCCTTCGCCATGCGGGTGCAGGAGATCGAGGGCAAGGCGCTGTGGAGCGAGCGGCAGCGCCATCTCGACGTGCAGGGCCGGCTGGTGCGTGGGCTCACCCGTTCCGACGATTTCGTCACCTCCCTGACCCAGGGCAACCCGACCCTGCTCGACCTGTTCGGCGCGACGGGCGCGGGCATCGTCTCGGACGAGGCCGTCTGCCTCGTCGGTACCACGCCGACGGAGGCGAAGGTTCGGGCGCTCGTCGACTGGCTGCGGCAGAGCCTGCCTCCCGGCGAGACCACCTTCGTCACCGACACGCTGGTGCTGCATCACGCGCCGGCCGCGGAATACACGGAGATCGCCAGCGGCCTGCTCGCGGCCTTCGTCGGCACCTCGCGCCAGCATCTCCTGTTCTGGGTCAAGCCGGAGATGCCGAGCACCGTGACCTGGGGCGGCGATCCCCGCAAACCCGTCCTGCCCGGCAGCGGCCCGGTGGCGGTGCTGCCGCGGCGCTCGTTCGAGCGCTGGATCGAGGAGCGGCGCGGGCATTCCGCGCCCTGGGCGACGTGGAAGGTGGCGCTCGCCGCCCAACTCGCCGACGCGGTGGACGGCGTGGTTCTGCGCCAGCGCCGCAAGATCGACGAGCTGACGGGGCTCTTGGCCGACAAGGAGCGGCTGCTGGAGCAGAAGGATCTGCTCACCCGCGAGATCGACCACCGGGTCAAGAACTCGCTCCAGATCGTGACGGCCTTCCTGCACATGCAGCGCCGCCAGATCGCCGACCCGGAGGCGCGGCAGGCCTTCTCCGAGACTTCGGCCCGGGTGATGAGCGTGGCGCGGGTGCATGACAGCCTGTATCAGGGCGAGAGCATGGAGCAGGTCGATCTCGGCCAGACCATCCAGACCCTGTGCAGCGACCTCGCCGGCATGGCCGGCGACGAGCACAGCGTCGAGCTGACCGCCGAGCCCGGCCTGATGGTGCCCTACCGGCACGCGGTGGCGCTCTCGCTGATCACCACCGAGCTCGTCACCAACGCCTTCAAATACGCCGGCAAGCCCGAGAAGGGGGCGCGGATCTGCGTCACCGTGGCGGGCGGCGAGGGGGCTGCCGTCCGCCTCAAGATTTGCGACGACGGCGAGGGCATGCCGCAGGGCTGGGAGAACGCCAAGGCGCGGGGCACCGGGCTCGGCATGAAGCTGATCCGGGCCATGCTCGACCAGATCGGCGCCCGCCTCGACGTCGAGAATACCGACGGCGCCTGCTTCACCGTCCACGCTTGAACTCTGCCACGCCTGAGCCTTCCTTGAGCGACAGCCTGCACGCCCGCCTGCGAGAGGCCACGGCCGCGGCGCATGAAGCGCTGGAGCGCGACCTCGACTGGGAGGCGCGCGTGGCGACGCTCGCCGGGTATCGGACTCTGTTGGTCCGGCTACGCGGCTTCCACGCCGCCTACGAGCCGGCGATCGGGGCCGCGCTCGCGGACGCACCCTTCTTCGATCCTCGGCGGCGGCTCCCGGCCCTCGATGCGGATCTGCACGCCCTCGGCGGAGCGGTGCCGGGTACCCTGCCCGCGCCCACCGCGCCCCGCCTCGAAGGACCGGGCGCGGCGCTCGGCGCGCTCTACGTGCTGGAGGGCTCGACCCTCGGCGGCGGCGTCATCGGCCGCCACGTCGCCCGCCTGCACGGGGAGGGCGTGCCGCTGGCCTATTATGCCGGCCGCGGCCGGGCGACCGGGCCACTCTGGCGAGAGTTCCGCGAGCGCCTGGATGGTCTGCCGGAGGCGCAAGCCGCCGCAGCCTTCGCCGCCGGCATCGCGACGTTCGAGGCGATGCGCGGGTGGCTCGTGTCGGGTGAGGGCTGAGCGGCGGAGCTTCTCCAGGGCTCTGCCCTGGACCCTATGACAAGGACTCGTCCTTTCGAAGCCTTCGACTCAGCGCGGTGCCAGAACCTGCGCCCGCTTCGCCTCCAGGGTCTGCCAGACGATCAGCGAGGGCAGGCCGAGCACCACGTCGGGGACGCGCTTGGCGAGCGACAGGGCGATGGCGGTGCCCGCGTCGAGTCCGAACAGGGCGCCCACCACCACGAAGCCGCCCTCCTGCACGCCGAGTCCGCTCGGGACGGCGAAGGCCGCCGACTTGATCGCCTGAGACAGCGATTCCAGCACCAGCACCTCGGTCAGACTCACCTCGACCCCGATGCAGGCGAGCACGATCCAGATCTCGGCCGCTCCGAGACCCCAGGCCACGGCGTGCAGGGCGATCGACTGGGCGATGCGCCCGCGGCGGCCCCGCGCCCAGACCGCGTCGAGGGCCTCCTGCACCGAGAGGATCCCCGCCGCTCCCGCTCCCGGCTTCGCCCCCTCCGGGGTCGCCGAGCGCAGGAAGCGGCGCCCGAGACCGGCGAGGCGTCGCTCCAGCCCCCGTGCCGCGCCCAAGGTCTGCAGGGCAAAGAAGGCGACGACCGCCGCCACCGCGACCGCGGCGGCCTGCGTCGTCCACCACGCCAGCGTGGCGGCGGCCTCCCCCGGCAATCGCCAGAGCAGGGCAGCGCCGAGCACGGTGAAGGCCACCTGTGTCGCGACCTGGATCAGCATGTCGGCCAACAGCGAGGCCGCCGCGAGGCTGCCCGTGACGCCCCAGAAGGTCAGCAGGCGCCCGCCTACCACCTCGCCGCCCACGGAGGCGACCGGCAGGAGCACGTTCACGCCCTCCCGCACGAAGCGCAGGATCACGAAGGCGCCGGTTTCAACAGGAGGCTCGGCGGGGCGCTCGGCCGAGACCCCCGTCCGGGGACGGCCGGAGGGCGGAATGCCGGCCAGCACGCTCGCCCAGGCGAGGCCGCACAGCAGCACGATGACGGCCCGCACCCCCACGATGGCGGCCAGTCCCGCCGGACCGATCCGCCCGAAGGCCGACCCGATCGCCGCGAGGTCGTTGGTGGTGACGAGCCAGACGCCCAATCCCAATCCGACCAGGGTGCCGATGAGCGGCAATCGGCGCAGCAGCCCGCGCAGGAGGCGCCGCGGCAGCGGCCGTTCGGCGGGGTGCTCGTCGCACCCTTGTTTACGGCGAGCGGGTGCCTCAGCCATTCCCTGCTCCATCGGCCGGGATCTCCGGGCTCGCCTCGGCCGGCGCGGCGCGGGCCGCGGCAGGTGAGGGCAGGGGCGCGAGGACGAGCGCCTCGTGGGCGAGGGCCCTGAGCGCCGGATCGACGAGGATGACACGGCGGCGGGCCAGGGAATCCGGAGTGGCCAGAGTCAGCATCCGCTTGGGGCAGGGCCCGAGACAGCCCGTCTCCAGCAGCCGGACCTTGCCGGCACCCTTGCCTGCCCCCTTGCCCGAGCCGCTGTCGTGTGCCCCCTGCTTGAGCGCCCGCTTGATGGCACGGCCGATCTGCTTGCGGTCCACGCCCTGGCGCTTGGCGCATTTGCGGCAGACCAGCACGAGATCCGAGAAGCCCGCCTTCGCCGTCCTGACCTTGGTCGTTCCGGTTCCGGTTGGCTCACCCCGCGCCGTCGCAACCTGGGTCCCGCGGGCCGCTCCGCCCGGATCCTGCCGCCGTCCCACTTGTCCTCCCGTCCGGCCCCGATCGATTCGGGCCGCACCCTGATGCGCGGGGCGGTATCGCAGCCCCTCCGCCCGGGGCGCAATCCCGGCGGATCGCCGCGCCTTAAAAAGGGCCGAAAAGAACGTGACCTGAACCACCAGACAGGATGCCGCCCCGAGGTTGCCGAAGTGCCTTGCCCATGCGCCTTGCCCGAGCGTATCGCCAGGGGCCGGGCACAAGGCTCTTCACGCGGGCGCGCTCCGGCCGCGGATCCGTGAGGACCCCCATTCGATGAGTTCCGACGACGAGGTCAAGCAGGCGACCCGGGTGCGGCCGAGTCCGAGCGTCCAGTCGCTTATGGATCTCGCCCGGCGCTCCGTGCCGGATCTGCGGCGCAACGCCGAGACGATCGAGCCTGTCGCGCCTGGCAAGGGGCGGCATCTCGGCGGGGCCCTGGTCGCGCGGGCGCGCCGCACCCTCGAATGGACCCGGCTGCCCGGCCTGCGGCCGCGGGAGGCGCGGCCACCCGAGCGGATGGTGAAGCGGCTTTTCCGCAGCTACTGCCTGTTCGCGCTGGTGCCGACGGCGGTGGTCGGCCTCTACGTCTTCGTGATCGCCTCGCCGCAATACGTCGTCGAGTCGCAGTTCGCCGTGCGCGGCAATGTCGAGCCGATGGCCAGCGCCGAGCTTGGCCTGCACTCCGACCTGATCCAGAAGCACAACAGCCAGGACAGCTTCATCCTGCGCGACTACATCGGCAGCCGGCCGATGGTGGAGGCCGTCGATGCCAAGCTTGGCGTCGCGAAGATGTTCTCGCAGGACGGGATCGATTTCTGGGCGCGCTACGATGAAGGCCAGCCGGTCGAGAAGCTGGTGCGCTACTGGCGCCGGCACGTGGTGCCGCAGATCGATGCGATCTCGGGCGTGATCCACCTGAAGGTGCGCGCCTTCAGGCCCGAGGATGCGGTTGCCATCTCGCAGGAGGTGATCACCCGGTCCGAAACCCTGGTCAACGGCATCTCGCGCCGTGCCCAGGAGGACATGATCACGAACGCGAAGAAGGAAGTGGAGCAGACCGCCCAGCGGCTCAAGCAGGCGCGGATCGCGCTGCAGGAGTTCCGCAACCGCTGGGGCATCATCGATCCGGTGAAATCGGCCGAGGCCGCCGTGACCACGATCGAGCTCCTGCGCAAGGACAAGATCAAGGCGGAGAACGACCTGCGCGTCCTGCGCGACTCCAAGCTCGACGAGAAGAGCCGCGGCATCCAGGTTCTCGTGGCCACCGTCGGCGCGCTGGACGGGCAGATCAAGGACCTGCAGAGCCGCCTCACCACCGACGGCATCGTCTCGAATTCCGAGCACAATCTCACCCAGGCGCTGCTCGAATACGAGAGCCTGATGGTCGAGCAGACGGTGGCGGAGAAGCTCAACGCCTCGATGCAGCTGATCCTCGACCGCGCCCGGATCGCGGCGGCCAAGCAGCAGATCTATCTGGCGACCTTCGTGCCGCCGCTGCTGCCGACCTACTCGGAGTACCCGGCCCCCTACTACGCCCTGTTCGCGGCCTTGTTCTGCTTCACCGTCCTGTGGAGTTCGGTCTCGCTCGTGGCCGCGGCGGTCAACGACAACCGGCTCTGAGCGGCGGCAGGCAAGCGGCTCTCATCGAACGGGATTCTCCGAACAGCTTCCATGGCGGATTTCACCGACCTCATCGCCCGCGTCGTCAGCCCGTCCATGAGCCGGGAGGAGCGTGAGCAGGTCTACACCGTGGTGCGGCAGGCGGTGCAGCGGCTTCAGGATCGCGAGAGCCTCGCCGGGGACGATCCCCGCATCCTGCTCCAGCGACACCTGATCGAGGAGACGATCCGCGACGTCGAGTTCGACATCGTCCGCTTCCTCACCCTGCGCAAGATCGAGCAGGCGCGCGCGGCGCAGAACGCCGAGTACGAGGCGCAGTTCGTCAAGAAGCGGTGAGGGGACCACCCGCCTCCCCGCAACCGCTCGCTTCGTTCAGACGAGCAGCGTCTCAGCCGTAGGCCGCGACCGCCCGCACGCCGCCGGGCTCGGCCACCTGCAGGCCCGCCTCGACATACTCGTTGAGCTTGTTGCGTAAGGTTCGGATCGAGATGCCGAGGATGCGCGCGGCGTGCGTGCGGTTGCCCAGGCAATGGTCGAGGGTGTCGAGGATCAGGTCGCGCTCGACGTCCGCCACGGTGCGCCCGACGAGCCCGCGGGTCGCCGCCTCCGCCGCGCTCGCCGCCCGCTCGACCGGGCCGGAGGTGGCGGCCGGCGCGGCGAGCGCTTCGCCCTCCGGGCTCAGGATCGCTTCCGGGCCGATCTCGGCACCCTGCGCCAGCAGCACCGCACGGTGGATCGTGTTCTCCAACTCGCGCACGTTGCCGGGCCAGGGGTTTCGGGCGACCAGGGCCTGCGCCTCGCGGGCGAGGGGGCGCAGGGGCAGTCCGTTCAGCTCCGCGTATTTGCGGGCGAAGTGGGCGGTGAGTTCGAGGATGTCGGCCAACCGCTCGCGCAGGGGCGGCAGGCGCAGATGCACGACGTTGAGGCGGTAGAACAGGTCCTCGCGGAACGTGCCCTTCTTCACCTCCTCGGCGAGGTTGCGATTGGAGGTGGCGAGCACGCGGATATCGACCTTGACGGGTGCGGCGCCGCCGACGCGGTCGATCACCCGCTCCTGCAGGGCGCGCAGCAGCTTGGATTGCAGCCGCACGTCCATCTCCGAGATCTCGTCGAGGAGCAGCGTGCCGCCATGGGCCTCCTCGAACCGGCCGATGCGCCGGGCGACCGCGCCGGTGAAGGCGCCCTTCTCGTGGCCGAACAGCTCGGATTCGAGCAGCGCCTCGGGGATCGCCGCGCAATTGACCGAGACGAAGGGACGGTTCGCCCGGTTCGACTTGGCGTGGACGTGGCGGGCCAGCACCTCCTTGCCGGTGCCGCTCTCGCCGGTGATGAGCACCGAGGCTTCCGAGCGGGCGACCTGCTCGGCGAGCCGCACCACGCGCTCCATCGACGGGTCGCGCCAGACGAAGCTGCGGGCGTCCGCCGCCACCGCCTCCAGCACCGCCGCGATCAGGTCCGGATCGGGGGGGAGGGGGATGTACTCCTTGGCGCCCGCCTGGATCGCGGCCACCGCGGCGCGGGCGTCGGAGGCGATGCCGCAGGCCACCACCGGCGTGCGGATGCGCTCGTCCGAGAGCGCCTGCACCAGGCGGCGGATGTCGAGGCCGACATCGACCATGACGAGGTCGCCGCCCTTGGCGCGCAGGGCCGCGAGACCCTGGTCGACCCCGTCCGCGTGGGTGACCGAGGCCCCCCGGCTCATGGCGATCTTCGAGGCGGTGACGAGTTCGCCCGAGAGCCGTCCGACGATGAGCAGCCGCATGGCGTGGTGTCTCCGAAAATTCTTCCGATTCGGATGGCCGCCCCGACCCGCGATGATCCCTCATCGCAGGCCGGCCCCCGCGAAGGCGGGGCGGCGACCAATCCGTCGGACGTGCCGCTCCCGGCCCGCGGGCCGGAACCGGCACACCAAAGGATCAGTGGTCGTTCTTGATGATCTCGGTCATGGTCACGCCGAGGCGCTCATCGACCAGCACGACCTCGCCGCGGGCGACGAGGCGATTGTTGACGAACACGTCGATGGCCTCGCCGACCTTGCGGTCGAGTTCGAGCACGGCGCCGGGACCGAGCCGCAGCAGGTCGCCGATCGGCATGCGCGAGGAGCCCAGCACCGCCGAGACCACCACGGGCACGTCGAAGACCTGTTCGAGGTCCGCCGCGCTCTTCGGGCTCGTCGGGGCGTCGCGGACGGAGCCAGGGCCGCCCTCGTCGTAGGGCAGGTCGCCCTCGTTGAGCTGGGGCAGGCTGAAATCGTCGCTCGACATCGGGCTCAGGCCTCTGCGCTTGCGAAATTGGGGGAGAGAGCGGCCTCGAGAGCGGACTCAATGCGGGCGCGCTCGCGCACGACTCCGCCGTCGGCCCATTCGAGCCGGGCGTCACCCGGCGCCATGTCGGGCTCGCCCAGCACCACGAGGCGGCCCTCGAAGCCATGCTCGCGCGACAGACGTCGCATCAGCGTCTCCGCCTCGTCGACCAGCGCCTCGTTCACCCGCAGGACGAGATGGGGCACGCCGCGCAGGTGCCGCAGGGCCGAGCGGGCCGCCTCCTCCACCGCCGCGAGGGGGCGCGCGTCGAGGGCTTCGCCCGCGATCCGGCGGGCGAGCGCCTGCGCGAAGGCCAGCGCCTGCGACTCGCGCTCGCCGTCGCGGGCATCGGACTGATTGAGGAGGCCGGCGGCGGCGAGCCCGACCCGGGTCAGGGCGTCGGCGAGCCGGGCCTGTTCCTGGAGGGCGGCCTCGGCGCGGCCGTCCTGGAGGCCGCGGGCATAGGCCGCCGCCTCCAGCGCCGCGCGCTCGGCCTCGGTCCGGGCGGCGGCCTCCGCATCGGCGGGGGAGGGCCCGCGCGGCCGGCCGAAATCGGTGTCGAACAGGAAGGGGCGGGAGGCGCGCGCGCTCAATAGACCAACTCCTCCTCGCCGCCGTTCTTGGCGATCATGATCTCGCCCTTCTCGGCCAGTTCCTTGGCAAGCTCCGTCATCTTGGCCTGCGCCTCATCGACCTCCTTGAGGCGGATCGGCCCCATCGAGCCCATCTCGTCGGTGAGGTTCTTGGCCGCGCGGGTCGACATCTGGCGCATGAAGAAGGCGCGCACCCGCTCGTCGGCGCCCTTGAGCGCCCGGCACAGGGTGTCGTTGTCGACCTTGCGCATCAGGGTCTGGACCGAGCCCGGATCGAGCTTCAAGAGATCCTCGAAGGTGAACATGAGCTGGCGGATCTTCTTGGCCGAGCCGCGGTTGGCTTGGTCGATCGCCGCGAGGAAGCGGGTCTCGGTCTGCCGGTCGAAGGCGTTGAACACCTCGGCCATGAGTTCGTGCGCGTCGCGCCGCGTGGTCTGGGCGATGGTCGAGACGAACTCGGTGCGCAGGGTCTCCTCGATGTGGCGCAGGGCCTCCTTCTGGACGGTCTCCATGCGCAGCATCCGGTTGAGCACGTCGATGGCGAACTCCTCCGGCAGGATGGTGAGCACCTTGGCGGCGTAGTCGGCCCGCACCTTCGACAACACGACGGCGACCGTCTGCGGGTACTCGTTGCGCAGGAAGTTCGCGAGGATCTCGGGGTCGATCTGGGTCAGGCTCGCCCAGACACGCTTTCCGCTCGCACCCTTGATCTCCGCCATGATCGAGGAGACCTGCTCGGGCGGGAAGATCTTGAGCAGCAGCGACTCGGTGCGCTCGAAGTTCGAGGTGATGCCCCCGCCCGAGGACAGCCGCGAGACGAAGTCGACGATCAGCCGCTCGACCGTGCTGGCCTCCAGCGAGCCGAGCTGCACCATCGCGTGGCTGACGAGCTTGATCTCGTCCTCGTCGAGGCGCTGCCAGATCGGCGCGCCCTCCTCCTCGCCCAGCAGCAGCAGGAGGGCGGCGGCGCGCTGCGGGCCCGGCATCTCGGCGAAGGCCTTCGAGGCATCGACGCTCTCCATGGCAGCGTTGAAGTTTACGCCCGCGGACACGAACCCTCTCCTCTCTCCCGGCTATGGGTGATCTCGGCGCTCATCAGGAATCGTGGATCCAGTTGCGGAGCACTTCGACGGTCTCGGTCGGGCTCGCCCGCACCATGTCGACCACGCGCTCCACCGTCTCGGCCTGGATCTGGCCGTTGATCTTGGCCGACTCGAGGAATCGGTTCGTGCTGTTCTCGCGCACCGCGATCTCGACCGGTCCCTCGCCGCCCGTCGCGCCGGCCAGCGCCAGCGCCCCTACGGGGCCGGCGAGGACCGCCGGCGCATCCGATTCGAGCACGCGGCGCAGGAGCGGACGCACCACAGCCATCAGCACGACCAGGGTGAGCAGGCTCAGCACCGCGAGCTCCACGACGCGCATCACGTCCTCCTTGGTCGGGCTGAGGAACGATTGGATCAGCCCCGCCTCGGCGAATTCGGGAGCGGTGGGTGTCTCGGCGAAACGCAGATTGACCACCTCGACCTGATCGCCGCGGACCTTGTCGTAGCCGACCGCGGTGCGCACCAGCGCGGTGATGCGCGCGATCTCGGCGTCGGAGCGCGGCTGGTAAGCGGGCTTGCCGTCCGCGCCCGGGGCGTAGATGCCATCGACCAGCACCGCCACCGAGAGGCGCTTGAGGCGGCCGCCCTCCAGGGTCTCGACCTTGGTGACGCGGGAGATCTCGTAATTCGTGACCTCCTCGTTCTTCTGCGAAGAATCCTTCTGCTGCGGCTGGGCCTGGTTCTGGGTGGCGCCCGGCAACTCGTTGCCGACGCTGACCTGTCCCTCCGCGCCGCCGGTGAGCGAGTTCTCGGAGCGCGTCTGGGTGGAACGGACCACCCGGCTCTCCGGATCGAAGCTCTCCGAGCGGCTCTCGACCCGGTTGAGGTCGAGTTCGGCGGTGACCTGCACCCGGGCGCGGCCCTGACCGACGATGCCGGCCACGATCTCCTCGATCTGCGAGCGCATGCGCCGCTCGATGCCGGACTGCCGCTCCTCCAGGGCGCCCGCCCCGTCGGCTTCCGCGCCGCGGGCGCCGTCGGCCAGCAGCCGGCCGCGCTCGTCGACGATCGAGACCCGCTCCGGCTTTAGGCCCTCGACCGCCGAGGCGGCGAGGTGCCGGATCGCGCGCACCTGGCTCGCGTCGAGATCGCCCATCAGCTTGACGACGATGGCGGCCGAGGGCGCCTCGCGGTCGCGCTCGAACAGGCGGCGCTCGGGGATGACGAGGTGGACGCGGGCGGCCTGGACCCGGCCGATGGCGCGGATCGAGCGGGCGAGTTCGCCCTCCATCGCCCGCAGATGATTCACGTTCTGGACGAAGCTCGTCGAGGAGAAGGCGTCGCCCTTGTCGAAGATCTCGTAGCCGACGCCGCCTTGTGCGGGCAGGCCCTTGCCGGCGAAGTCCATGCGCAGCTTGGCGAGGTCGGCGCGGGGGGCGAGCACGGTCTGGCCCATGTCGCCCTTGGTCTCGTAGGCGATGCCGCGCGCGTCGAGCTCGCGAATCACGGCGGAGGAATCCTGCATCGACAGGTCGGAGAACAGCACGCCCATGTCGGGCCGCGAGACCCGCAGGATCACGAAGGCGAAGAAGCCGACCAGCGTCAGCGTCACGGCCGCCATCGCGGCGATGCGCGCGGGCCCGAGCTTCGTCACCAGATCGAGGATGGGTTTCACGGCCGGCACGCCTGAGGACAGCGGATGCGGCCGCGAGGGATGCGCGACCGCCCGGCAAGAATTGCCCGGTGCGTGGTTAGCGAGGCGTTAACGCCGAGGCCGATGCCCTTCACGAACGGTGCCGCGATGGCTGCTTGAGCGAGGGGATCGGAGAGGCCGAGGAGCTCGAAAACGACGAGAGCCGCCCCGGTGCTCCGGAGGCGGCTCCTCATGCGTTGCGCGAACAGGCATGCGCAACGTACGGGCCGAAACCGCGAAGTTCAGTGCCGGTAATGCTGGATGCGCGTGGTGCGCAGGCCGGCAAGGCCGTGCTGGTCGATGGAGTACTGCCAGCTCAGAAATTCTTCCGTGGTCAGCGTGTAGCGCTGGCACGCCTCCTCCAGGCTGAGCAGGCCGCCACGGACGGCGGCCACGACCTCCGCCTTGCGGCGGATGACCCAGCGGCGGGTGGTGACGGGGGGAAGATCGGCGATCGTCAGGGGGCTGCCGTCGGGCCCAATCACATACTTCACGCGGGGCCGGGGTGTTTCGGTCATGATACGCTCTACACTCGACTGACCTGTCGAGAGGGAAGCTACTTGCGTCCGCTTAAAAGTTCTTGAAGTCGGCCATTCGAATGCGATTCGTTCGTTGTTAACGGATGTGGACAATTTCGCTTCCATCGATGCTGCAATGCATCAAGTTGTTGGAGCGGTAAGGGTTTTCACGCTAGAGGCCGGAATGCGGGCCGAGCCGATCGTCAGCACCGGTTCAGAGCCGGTGAGGTCGACGCCGTCCACGGTGCCGGACACCTTGGTGTCGACGTTGACCCGCGACCCCGTCGTATCGAGGGCGTCGACGGTGATCGTGTACCGCCCGTCCTTGGCCGAGAGCCCCGAGGTCGAGGTGCCGTCCCACTCGAACGATTGTGCGCCGGTCTTGAGCGTCGTGGTCTTGGTGGCCACCACGGTGCCGTCGCTGCCCTTGATGGTGATGACGGCCTTGGCGGCGGCCCGCTCCGGGGTCAGCGTCCAGGTCGCCTTTCCGTCGGCGAGATCGGTGCTGGCCCCGTCCGCCGTGATCGTCCGGCCGATCAGGCCGGAGGCGGAGGAGGCCGACGCGGCCTTGGAGTTGGTCAGGATCGTGTCGAGCGAGGCGTTGGTCTTGAGCTGCTGCTCGACGCCCGCGAACTGGACGAGCTGCTGGGTGAACTGGTTGGTGTCGAGCGGGTCGAGGGGGTTCTGGTTCTTCAACTGCGTGGTGAGCAGCGTCAGGAACTGCGTGAAATTGCCCGCGATCGACTTCGTGTCGGTGGTCGAGGCGGCACCGGTGGCGGTGATGCTGGTGCTGCTCGTGATCCCGGAGGCCATGGCGTCGTCCTAAAACATCGTCCCGAAAGTGGATTCGGCTTTCGGAAAAACACGGTCGAAAACAGGGGCTAGAGCGTCGTCCTGGACGACGCTCTAGATTCGGATGTCGAGGCCGCTGACGGCACGCAGATGCCGCAGGGAAGAGCGGTCGAGGGGCGCGGGGTTGTCGTCCCGTCTGCCCGGCCCGCGGTCGGAGCCGCCGCGGGACGAGGGTTCGCCGTCCCGGCCGCTCTGGGATCCCGTCTCGCCGCGCAGGGACAGGTCGATCCCGCCCGCCTCTGCACCGACGTCGAAGCCCGCCTGCGCGAGGGCCTGCTGCAGGGAGCCCGCGTCGCGCTGGAGCAGGGCGAGGGTCTCGGGACGGTCCACGACGAGATGCGCCCGGGCCTTGCCGCCCGCCTTGTCGAGCTCGAGCGATACGTCGATGCGGCCGAGTTCGACCGGGTCGAGGCGGATCGCGAAGCGGTTCATGCCCGACAGCGAGCGTAGCCCGATCGTCATCGGCACGGCGCCTATCGGAATCGGTGGGGTCGCGGGCTGGGGCGTCGCGGCCACGGCGTCCGTGGCCTGGGCCGCCTGCGTCCCCTGCGTGGAGCCGACACTATTGCCGCCAGGCGGGGTAAGGGGGCCCAAAGCGCCGGCGGCCGCCGGAGCGGGCGAAGCGGCGGCCTGCGTCCCGGTGAGCGCCCCCTCGAAGCCGGCCGTGCCCACCGCGTCGGAAGCGGCTGCATCGGCCGCGTCAGCTTTCGCGGCATGCCCGGTTGCAGCCGCATCACCGGACACGCCCGCAACAGGTCTGCCCTCGCCGAGCCCGCCTTCACCCGCGGCCCCCCCTGTTTGCGCCCCGGTCGCGGTGGGGGGCGCCGGCGTCGGAGTGGGGGGCGGCGAGAGCAGGGCGGTGGGATCGGGGGCGCCCGGCGCCGCGGGATCGGTCTCGTCATGCTCCCGTGCCTCGTCCTCGGACGTGACCACAGCCCCGGCCTCTTCAGCGGCGGCCCCTTCCGCGGCGGCTTCCTGCACTGCCCCTTGCGCCGCCTCCGCGCCGTCGGCGGCCGGACGATCCGGCCGCTGCGAGGCGGAATTCGCGGGGGCGCCCCGCGCCTGCGCCGAGCCGGCATCCGTGCCGTCCCGCGCATTCCCTGCCGTGGGCGGTTTGCTGCGGGCGGAGGCGGACTGAGCGCGGCTCTCCTGCGAAGCTCCGGACCGCCAGCTCTCGGCCCCGGCGGTTTTGGCGATCTCGGTCTTGGCGGTCCCAGACTTGGCGGCCTCGGTCCTGACGGTCTCGGTCCCCGCCGCCTTCACCTTATCCGCCCGGCCGATATCGCTCCGAGGGGAGGCGGTCTCGTCGCGGCGGGAGGCGGGCCGGGCAGGGGGCGCCGGCTTCCGCTCCGCGGCTTCCAGGCTGAAGCGCGCGGTGCCCTCGCTCCCACGCCCCGCGGACGAGGCGGGCCGCAGGGTCTGCCTGAAAAACGCCTCCGCCAGATCTGCGCGCGAAACCACGATGCCGTCCCTTTCTCCGGGCCGAAGCCGCGGGAGGTCACAGCAATCCGCGCGCCACGGGCGTGGTTCTGCAAGGGTTTGATATTGATAGGGAAAATTTGATCGGGCGGACATCGCCATTCTCCGGATCGGTCGGATCTGCCGCCCTCCCGGCAGGATTTGCCGGCCTCCGGCCCGCTCTCGTCCTCGGCATCCTCGGTACCATCCCTGGAAAGTCCGGATCGGGATCGCTATAGACAGCGGAGATGCGCCCGGGCTCCGTAGGCCGGCGCGCGCCCGAAGGCTCCGCCAACGGCCGGCAACCGGCCCCTCATCACCGGCCATGAACTCGCTGGATCTCCCGAAGCCCCCGCACGAGACGCGCGTCGTCGTCGCCATGTCGGGCGGCGTCGATTCGTCGGTGGTCGCCGGGCTGTTGAAGCGCGAGGGCTACGACGTCGTCGGCGTCACGCTCCAGCTCTACGATCACGGCGCGGCGACCCACCGCAAGGGCGCCTGCTGCGCCGGCCGCGACATCCACGACGCGCGGGCGGTGGCCGAGACGCTCGGCATCCCGCATTACGTGCTCGACTACGAGGATCGCTTCCGGGAATCGGTGATCGACCGCTTCGCTGAGAGCTACCTCTCGGGCGAGACGCCGATTCCCTGCGTCGAATGCAACCGCTCGGTCAAGTTCCGCGACCTGCTCGGCCTCGCCCGCGACCTCGGTGCCGAGGCGCTGGCGACCGGCCACTACGTGGCGAGCCGGGCGCTGCCGCAGGGCGGGCGCGCCCTCTACCGTGCCCTCGATCCGGCCCGCGACCAGAGCTACTTCCTCTACGCCACGACGCCCGAGCAGCTCGCCTACCTGCGCTTTCCCCTGGGCGAGCGGCCCAAGGACGAGACTCGTGCACTGGCCCGGGAGCTGGGCCTCACGGTCGCCGACAAGGCCGACAGCCAGGACATCTGCTTCGTGCCGCAGGGCGGCTATGCCGACGTGATCGCCAAGCTCCGGCCTGAGGCGACCCGCCCCGGCGAGATCGTCGATCTCGCCGGCCGCCGGCTCGGCGAGCACGAGGGCATCATCCACTACACGGTGGGACAGCGCCGCGGCCTCAAGCTCTCCGTCGGTGAGCCGCTCTACGTGGTGCGGTTGGAGCCCGAGACCGCCCGCGTCGTAGTCGGTCCGCGTGCGGCGCTCGCCACCCGCCGCATCCGTCTGACCGACCTCAACTGGCTCGGGGACGGTGCGCCGGAGGACATCGCCGGGCGGCCCGTGGCGGTGCGCGTGCGCTCGACCCGCGAGCCGCGACCCGCGCGCCTGTCGTGGAACGCGGCCGAGGCCTGCGCCGAGGTCGAGCTGGTCGCCCCCGAGGACGGGGTCTCGCCGGGTCAGGCCTGCGTGATCTACGCCGATGACGGCCCGCGCGCGCAGGTGCTTGGCGGCGGCACCATCCGGCGCATCGGCGCGTTGCAGGCAGGCGCCGCCGAGGCGGCCTGATGGTGGTGTTTCTCGCCGCGCGAATCGAGATTTTCCCAGACCCAGCGATCGCTCTTCGAGCGATCGCGCCGCCCGGCAGGCGCGAAGAGCGCCCGCGGAGCGGCCTCGGCCACGCCGAGGCGTCTCAAGCATCGTCCCGAAAGGTGGCTGCCGGCTTTCGGGAAGGGACGATGCGGAGTGAAATGGCGAGAGCCAAAGCCGCAGAGGCGGCTACCGGCGCTTGAGGCCGGAGATTAAAGAGGGTGACGGTGAGATGCTGAGCGAGCGGGCGCCCGAGGCCGGGCCGACCACTGAGTTGATGCGCAAGGCCTATGCCCGCTGGGCGCCGGTCTACGATGTCGTCTACGACAAGCTCACCGAGCCCGCCGCCCGCGCCGCCGTCGAGGCGGCGGTCGCCCACGGGCCGCGGGTGCTGGAGGCCGGCGTCGGCACCGGGCTGTCGCTCGGCTACTATCCCCGCGACAGCTTCGTCTGCGGCGTCGATCTTTCCGAGGACATGCTCAAGCGCGCCCGCGGAAAAGTTCGCCGCAAGGGGCTGACCCACGTCAAGGGTCTCCAGGTCATGGATGTCTGCCGCCTCGGCTACGCTGATGCGAGCTTCGACGCGGTGGTGGCGCAGTTCCTCATCACCCTGGTGCCGAACCCGGAAGCCGCGCTTTCCGAGTTCCTGCGCGTGGTGCGTCCCGGCGGCGGCATCGTGCTCGCCAACCATTTCGGCCAGTCGAATGGGCCGGTGGCGCGGGTCGAGGAGATCGTCGCGCCGCTCTGCACCAAGATCGGCTGGTCCTCGGACTTCAAGGCGACCCGGATCGAGGCCTGGGCCCAGCGCAACGGCGTCGAGGTGATCGGTCTCGCGCCGACTTTTCCCGGCGGGTTCTTCAAGATTCTGCGGATGCGCAAGCGGGGCTGAGGACGGGCACGCGAAAACCGTCCGGCGGAGGCAGGCCGATGACGCCAGGGGGCGGGGAGGGCGGTCGGCCGAATGGCCGGCCACAGGATCTTCCAAAGGATCGGCTGGGTGAGCAGGATCCCCAGTCCGGGGGGGCGTCGGGACCGCGCCGGCCCTGGCTGCGCTGGCTCCCGCTCCTGGCGCTGGCCGCGCTTTCCGTCGGCATCCTCGCCTCGGGGGGCGCCCACGTCCTCGACCTCGACCGGCTCTCCGAATCGCGGGTCTGGCTTCAGGCGCTCATCGCCGAGGATCGGGTCCGGGCGATCGCGCTGGCCTGCCTCGCCTATGTCGGCTCGGTCGTGGTCTCGCTGCCCGCGACGCTGGTGCTCACGGTGCTGGCCGGGCTGCTGTTCGGCCCCGTCACCGGCGCCCTGATCGCCATCGCCTCGGCGACCACGGGCGCGGCGATCGTATTCTCGGTCGGACGCTACGCCGCCGGCGACCTGATCCGGCACAAAGCCGGGCCCCGGGTCGGGCGCTTCGCCGAAGGTTTCCGCCGCGACGGCTTCGGCTACATCCTGATCCTGCGGCTCCTGCCGATCTTTCCCTACTGGATCACCAACATCGCCCCGGCGGCCTTCGGCGTACGGCTGCGCACCTTCGCGCTCGCCACCCTGCTCGGCCTGACGCCGGGCGCCTTCGTCTATGCCGGGCTCGGTGCCGGCCTCGAAGACCTGCTGGCTACGCGCGATGCGATGAAGGCAGCCTGCCTCGCGGACGGGGGACCGGATTGTTCGAAAGGCATCGATCTGAGCGCATTGGTGACGCCCGGCATGGTGGCAGCGCTGGCGGCATTGGCAGGATTTGCTCTTTTGACAGTTTTTCTGCGCCGACGGCTTGAGCGGCCGACACTTCGCGCATAAGACTTGCGCACAAGCGAATGGCGCGCCTCGCCGGACGGCCATGCAACCTGTACGGCAGGGGGAGCCGGCAAAGGGGCGCGCCATCCGAATCGCGATTAGACGACACAACGACGGGTGACGCTTGAAACGGCCCCGCCTTCCGTTTCCTGGCCGGCCATCAGAGCCGGCGGACATGGCGCAGAATGATCCGGCGGCGACGGCCGCCTTGCCCTGGCATATCGAGGCACCGGCCGGCACGCTGCCGCCGCGGCGCGCGCGCGCCTTCGCTTGGTTCGGGCGGCTGGGCCTGTCCGGCCGCCTGTTCCTGCTGACGGTGGCCTTCGTCGTCTTGGCTGAGGTCCTGATCTACGTCCCGGCGGTGGCGACCTACCGGCTGTCGCGGCTGTCCGATCGGGTCGCGGCGGCGCGGGTTGCCGCCCTCGTGCTGAACGCCGCCCCCGAGGGCCAGGTCCCCGACGAGATCGCCCGTCGCCTGCTGATGGGGGTGGGCGCCCGTGCCATCGCCGTGCGCGTCGGCGAGACGTGGCGCTATCTCACCGATGGACCAACGCCGTCCGCTATCGCCGAGACGGTCGATCTGCGCGAGCGCGGCCTGACGGGCTCGGTCGGCGGCGCCTTCCGGACGCTGTTCCTCTCCACCGAGGCGCCGATCCGGGCGATCGGACCGGGACAGGACGGCTTCGACGCCGTCGAGGTTCTGCTCGACGAAGGGCCGTTGCGGGCAGCTCTGGCCGATTTCTCGCTCCGGTTGCTCGTCGCCTGCCTCATCATCGCGGTGCTGGCGGCCGGCCTCGTCTTCTTCGTGCTTCAGCGGGCGATCGTGCGGCCGGTGGTCCGGCTCGCCCGCGACATCGCCGCCTTCGCCGACGACCCCGAGCGGACCGATCGGGTCGCCCCGCGCTCGGCGCGCACCGACGAGATCGGGCAGGCGGAGAACGCGCTCGCCCGGATGCAGGTGGCGCTCGGCGGCGAGCTGCGCCAGCGGCGGCGGCTGGCCGAACTCGGTCTCTCCGTCAGCAAGATCAACCACGAACTACGTAACCTGCTCACCACCGCCCAGCTTCTCGGCGACCGCCTGGAAAGCGTCTCCGATCCCCTGGTGCAGCGCGTTGCACCGCGCCTCGTGGAAACCCTCGACCGGGCGATCCGCTTCTGCGAGGCGACGCTCGCCTACGGCCGCGCCACGGAGCCGAATCCGCAGCGGCGCATGGTGGCGCTCGCGCCCCTGCTCGAGGAGTTGACCGACCTCGCCGACCTGATGCCAGCCGCCCGCATTCGCGTGGAGGTGCGCGCGGCGCCGGATCTTGAGATCGACGTCGATCCCGAACAGCTCTTGCGGGCGCTGACGAACCTCGTGCGCAACGCGGTTCAGGCGCATGCGGCGGCGAAGTCCGCGGACGGCACCGTGCTGGTCGAGGGCGCCCGGAACGGCGCGCCCGGCGCGGGTTCGGTCACGATCCTCGTGACCGATAACGGTCCCGGCGTGCCCGAGCGGGCCAAGGCGAACCTGTTCGCCGCCTTCCAGGGCTCGACCCGGGCGGGCGGCACCGGCCTCGGCCTCGCCATCGCCTCGGAACTGGTGCGCCTCAACGGCGGCACCCTCTGCCTCGACGAGGCGACGGGTGGCGCGCGCTTCCGCATCGTCATCCCCGATCGTGCCGCAGGTGTGAAAGCGGCGTGAGGCCGCTTGTTCCACGTCAGGTCGGAAAACCCGCTCGCCCTCAATGCCCCGCGCCCGCCGGAGCCGCGCCGCGCGGGCGGCGGATCAGCGGCGTGCCGCAGGCCATGGCCAAGAACAGCACGGTAAGGACGAGGAACACGTCCTCGAAGCTCATCACCAGTCCTTGAATCCGCACGGTGTTGTTGAGCGCCTTCAGCGCCATGCCGTTGGCGTCACCCCCGAACACCTCGAACTGGCGCCGCATCGCATCGAGCCGTTCCAGCGCGGCGCCGTTGGCCCAGGTAAAGCGCTCGTGCAGGCGCGCGAGATGGAGGTCCCAGCGGGCGTTCAGGATCGTGTTGATCAGAGCGAGGCCCACTGCGCCGCCGAGGTTGCGCGTGAGGTTGAACAGGCCCGAGGCGTTCTTCATCCGCTCCGGCGGCAGCGTGCCGAGCGCGATGTTGTTGATCGGGATCATGCACAGCATCAACGAGCAGCCGCGCAGCACCTGCGGCCACAGCAGCTCGTAGAAATCCCAGTCCTTGGTGAGCCCGGTGACGATCCAGGTGCCGACCGCGAACCCGGTGAATCCCATCGCCATCATGACGCGCGGATCGAGCCGGGCCGACAGCTTGCCGGCGATCGGGGCGGTGGCGAACATGCAGAGCCCTGAGACGAACATCGTCTCCCCGATCTGCAGCGCCGAGTAGCCGCGCACGCGGGCGAGATAGACCGGATAGAGGTAGGTCAGGCCGTAGAGGCCGATGCCGAGCACGAAGCTGGCGGCGCAACCGGCTGCGAAGTTGCGGTCGGAGAAGGCGCGCAGGTCCACGATCGGCTGACGCGCGGTGAAGACGCGTGCGAAGAACAGCACACCCGACACGGCGCAGACGATCGCGCAGACGAACACCGCCTCGTCCTGCAGCCAGTCGTGGTTCGGACCCTCCTCCAGCACGTATTCGAGGCAGCCGAGGAAGCCTGCCATGAAAGCGAGCCCGGCCCAGTCGAAAGACTTGAGCAGGCCGAAATTCGGCCGGTCGAAATCGACCAGGAACCAGGTCGAGACCGTGACGAAGATGCCCGGCACGATGTTGATGAGGAACAGCCAGTGCCAGGAGAACAGGTCGGTGAGATAGCCGCCGACCGTCGGCCCGATGGTCGGCGCCAGCGTCGCCACGAGGCCGATCATCGGCGAGACGATCGGGCGCTTGGAGGGTGGGAAGATCGTGAAGGCCGAGGCGAACACGGTCGGGATCATGCCGCCGCCGATGAAGCCCTGGAGGGCGCGCCAGACGATCATCTCGTCGATCGACGAGGAGGTGGCGCACATCAGGCTCATCAGCGTGAAGCCGCCGGCCGAGACCGAGAACATCCAGCGTGTCGAGAGCACCCGCGACAGGGTTCCCGAGAGCGGGATCGAGATGACCTCGGCGATGAGGTAGCTCGTCTGCACCCAGGGGATCTCGTCGCCCGAGGCCGAGAGGCCGGCCTGGATCTCGTTGAGCGAGGCCGAGACGATCTGGATGTCGAGGATTGCCATGAACATCCCGAACACCATGCACAGGAACGCCACCATGCGGCGACGGTCGAGCGGCGGGTCGGCGGCGGGGCTTGCAGCGAGGGTCACGGTGGCGGCCATGGGGCGCCTCGGGATGGACAGGCGAAGGGGATGAATGGGACGCCGTCCGGCCGGATTTTCTCCGGCTGGAGGCGATCAGGGCCGGACAGCGAGCTTCTGCACCGGCGCGTCGGCGCCCTCGCGGGTGTCGACCCGCACCACCACGGAGAGGCCGGGTCGCAGGAGGCCTTCGCGAGCGACATCCTCGGGCACGTGGACGCGCACGGGCAGGCGCTGCACGATCTTGGTGAAGTTGCCGGTGGCGTTGTCGGGCGGGAGCAGACTGAAGACCGAGCCGGAGGCGGGCGAGAGCGATTCCACCGTGCCGACGATGTCGCGGTCGGGGTAGGCGTCGACGTGGATATGGACCTCCTGCCCCGGACGGACGCGGCCGAGCTGCGTCTCCTTGAAGTTCGCATCGACGCGCACGCTCTGGAGCGGCACCAGGGCGGCGATGCGCGAGCCGGGCGAGACGTAGGCGCCGGCCTCCACCGCCTTGTTGCCGACGACGCCGTCGAAGGGGGCGCGGATCACCGCGAAGTCGAGGTCGCGCCGCGCGCGGTCGGCGGCCGTGCGCAGCTCCGCGGCGAGGCTCTCGGCCTCGCGCGTCTGCGCCCGCAGCACCGCGACATTGGCGCGCGCCGCGACGAGGGCGGCCTCGGCCGATTTCACCGCCGCCTCGGTGCGGTCGCGGTCGGCCTTGGCCTGATCGATCCGGGATTTCGCGACGTAGTCGGCCTGCATCTGCGTGGCGCGGGCGTAATCGGCGCCGGCCCGCACGGCGTCGGCCTTCGCAGCGTCGATCTGCGCCGCGCTCTGCAGCACCTGCGCCTGGGCGGCCTCCGCCTGCCGGCCGACGCGCGCGATGGTGCTCTCCTGGGTGGCGAGCTTGTCCTCGGCCGCCTTCAGGGCGAGGCGGTAATCGCCGTCGTCGAGCCGGGCGATCACGTCGCCCCGCTTCACCGCCTGCCCGTTCACGACCGGCACCGCCGCGAGATAGCCCGAGACCTTGGCGGCGAGCACCGAGATGTCCGCCTGCACGTAGGCGTCGTCGGTGCTGACAAAAAAGCGCCCGACCGTCCACCAGTCCCAGCCGGCATAGGCACCGCCGCCGAGAGCCGCGCAGAGCGCGAGGCCCAGCACCGCGCGCCGCAGCGGACGCCGGGGCTTGGCGGCGGGCACCGGCTCGGGGGCGACGGTGGGAGGCAGGGTCCGTGCGCGACCACCCTCGGCCCGCTCCTCCTCGACCCGTCCCAGAGCCGTCTCCGACCGATCGGAATCTTCACGAAGCGACATGGCTGAAGTCCCAGACATGTATTGACCGAACCGTTCGGTCACTCGGCGGGTCAGGTTGACGCCGTCGTCATTCGAGAGCTAGTTATCACTGACCGAACGGTTCGGTCAACGCGATTGAGCGGCGTGTGGCGGCGAGTGAGTGTGATGGCGAACACGGCGACACAGGAGCGAGGGCGGGCAGCCCCGCAAGCGGCGTCGGGCGAGAGCGACAAGCGCCGGCAGATCCTGGAGGGCGCGCGTCAGGTCTTCATGGCGTCGGGCTTCGACGGGGCCAGCATGGGCGAGATCGCCAAGGCGGCCGGCGTCTCGAAGGGCACGCTCTACGTCTATTTCGACAGCAAGGAAGCCCTGTTCGAGGCCCTGACCATCGAGGCGAAAGAGGGGCTGGCCGAGAACCTGTTCCGGCTCGACGAGCACGACCCGGACGTGCGCGCCGTGCTGACGCGGCTCGGCATCAGCTATCTCGCGATGATGGCGCGACCGGAGCACGTCTCGATCATCCGCATGGTGATCGGCGCCTGCGAGAAGTTCCCCCGGTTCGGGCAGGCCTTCTACGAGGCAGGTCCGGCCTGCGGGGTCGGACGGCTCAAGGCCTATATCGAGGCCCAGATCTCGGCCGGGCGTCTCGCCGCCGATGACACGGACCTTGCCGCCAAGCACTTTCTCCAGCTCTGCCAGGCCGGGATGCTGACGCGCCTGCTGTTCAACGCAGGCGCGGCGCCAGACGAGGCGGAAATCTCTCACCGGGTCGCGGAGGCTGTGCGGGTCTTCTACGCGGGTTACGGCCCGTCCGCGGCGGGGTGACGTTCACCCCGCCAGCGCGAAGGCCGGATCGTCGGCGAAGTCGCCGCCCGAAAGAATCGCCTGCTCCAGGCCGCTGGCCGCCGGCAGCAGGTTCTCGGCGAAGAAGCGGGCGAGCGCGATACGCGCCGCGTGGGCCGGACCGGTCTCTCCCGCCTTTACGGCCGCGCTCGACGCGAGCCCTGCCGTCGCGAGGCAGGCCGCGCCCTGCACGAGACCGAACAGGCGCAGGTACGGCGTGGCGCCCGGTAAAGCCTCCTGCGGGCGGTTCGAAGCGAGTGCCTTGAGCAGGAAGCTCGTGGCCCGATCGAGGCTGCCGATCCCCTCGCGCAGGCGCGCCGCCGCGTGGCCGAAACCTGGGCTGCCGTCCTTCAAGAGCCCTTCCGCCACCCGCCGCATCGCGGCGATCTGTGATCCCACCGTGGCGCCGCCGTTGAGCGGCAGCTTGCGGGTGACGAGGTCGATCGCCTGGATGCCGTTGGTGCCCTCGTAGATGCCCAGGATGCGGGCATCGCGCATGAGCTGGGCCGCCCCCGTCTCCTCGACGAAACCCATGCCGCCATGGACCTGCACGCCGAGCGAGGTCACCTCGTTGGCGATGTCGGTGGAGAAGGCCTTGGCCACCGGCGTCAGCAGCGAGGCGCGGTCATGCGCCTGCCTGCCCTCGGGGCCGTGCGCCGCGTCGAGTGCCTGCGCGGTGAGATAGCAGATGCCGCGGGCCGCCGCCGTGTAGGCCTTCATCGTCAGCAGCGTGCGCTGGATGTCGGCATGCGCGACGATGGCGCTGACCGGTTCGGACGCGCCCGGCGCCCGGCCCTGGCGGCGCTCACGGGCATAATCAAGGGCCTTCTGGTACGCGGCTTCCGCCACGCCCACGCCCTGCAGGCCGACATTGAGCCGGGCCGAGTTCATCATCGTGAACATGCAGGCCAGCCCCCGATTCTCCTCGCCGATCAGCCAGCCGGTCGCCCCGCCGCCATCCCCGAAGGCCATCGAGCATGTGGGCGAGGCGTGGATGCCGAGCTTGTGCTCGATCCCGGAGCAGCGCAGGTCGTTGCGCGTGCCGTCCGGCAGCACCTTCGGCACGAGGAACAGCGAGATGCCGCGGGTGCCGGCGGGCGCGTCCTTCAGCCGGGCCAGCACGAGGTGGCAGATGTTGTCGGCAAGGTCGTGCTCGCCGTAGGTGATGTAGATCTTGGCACCGGTGATGCGGTAGCTGCCGTCGCCGTTGGGTTCGGCGCGGGTGCGCAGGGCGGAGAGGTCCGAGCCCGCCTGCGGCTCGGTCAGGTTCATGGTCGCGGTCCACTCGCCCGAGACGAGCTTTTCGAGGTAGCGCCCCTTGAGGTCGTCGGAGCCGTGGGCGGCCAGCGCCTCGATGCCGCCGGCGGTGAGCAGCGGGCACAGGCCGAAGGCGAGGTTCGCGCCGTTCCACATCTCGGTGCAGGCGGCGGCGATCAGGTGCGGCAGGCCCTGGCCGCCGTGCTCCGGGGCGGCGAGAACGCCGTTCCAGCCGCCCTCGACGAAGGCGCGGTAGGCTTCACGCCAGCCCGGCGCGGTGGTGACGGTGCCGTCCGAGAACGGCGTGCCGTGGCGGTCGCCGACGCGGTTGAGCGGGGCGATGACGTTGCCGGCGAGCCGACCCGCCTCTTCGAGGATGGCGACCGCATCGTCCGGGCCGATCTCGGCCGCGCTCCGCGCCAGAACGGCGTCGAGCCCCGCGACGTGGCGGAGCGTGAAGGCCATCTCCTCGACGGGCGCGCGATAGCTCATGGTCTTCTCACCGTTCCTCCCGCGGCCCGCGAGGGCAGCGATCCCGTTTGACGGCTTGCGGCCGTGGGGCTACGGCCGGCCATTCTTCCTCGCATCCACTCCGACATGGACGCCCCACCGTCAACCATCCCCACGCTGCGCCTGGCCGCCGACGCGGACGGCCTCGCGCGGGCGGCCGCGCTGATCGGGGCGGGGCACCTCGTCGCCGTGCCGACGGAGACGGTCTACGGACTCGGGGCCGACGCCACCGACCCGGAGGCCGTGGCCGCGATCTACGCCGCCAAGGGCCGCCCCCGCTTCAATCCGCTGATCGCCCATGTCGCGACGATCGAGGCCGCACAGGCGGAGGGCGTGTTCGACGCATTCGCCAAAAAACTCGCGGCCGCGTTCTGGCCAGGGCCGTTGACCCTGGTGGTGCCGGCGGTGCCCGGCGGCTCGGTCTGCGATCTCGCCCGGGCCGGACTCGACAGCGTGGCGCTCCGCGTGCCGGCCCACGCCACCGCGCGCGCGCTGCTGGAGCGGGTCGGGCGGCCGGTGGCGGCGCCCTCGGCCAACCGGTCGGGGCGGGTCAGCCCGACGAGCGTCGATCACGTGCTGACCGACCTCGGCGGGCGCATGGCGGCGGTGCTCGACGGAGGTGAATGTCCGGTCGGAGTCGAGTCGAGCGTGGTCGCCTGCCTCGGCGGGCTGCCCCGGCTGCTGCGCCCCGGCGGGGTGACGCGGGAGGCGCTCACCGAGGTGCTGGGCTTTGCCCCCGAGGCAGCCGGTGATCCGGGCTCGCGGCCCGTGGGCCCGGGCCTGCTCGCCTCGCACTACGCGCCGCGGGCCGGCGTGCGGCTCGACGCGACCCGCATCGAGCCGGGCGAAGCGGTTCTGCTGCTCGGCGCCTTTCGTCCCGCAGGGCTGGAGCACGCAGCGACGGTCGAGTCCCTGAGCGAGAGCGGCGATCCGGCGGAAGCCGCCACCCGGCTCTTCGGGGCGCTGCGGCGGCTCGACGCCTCCGGCGCGCCGACCATCGCCGTCGTCCCGGTGCCGGAGGAGGGGCTGGGCGAGGCGATCAACGACCGCCTGCGCCGGGCCGCCGCCCCGCGCTGAAACCGGCACGATGTTTCGCGAAACTTTTTTGCGGAACCGATCCGCCTCCGGCGCATTGTCCGGTTACGAAGGCCAGTTCAGCCCCCAATGGCCTTTTCCCTTCAAGGCTCGGAGCAATCCGAGCCTTTTTTCTTGTCCGCAACCTGAGCCTTTGCGCCTGAAGGGCACATCACTTCGCCCGCGCATCGCGCCGCTGGATTGCCCGGCGCAGGATGAGCGAGAGATCCTCCACCGACTAGGGCTTGTGCAGCAGCGGGAAGCCGTGGTGCCCCGTCCGCTCTCGGTGCCGTGAATGATTGCAAATGGTTCATGAAATCTTCTACGGCTCCGCTGAAACCAATCGCCGCGCGGACACTTTGAGGAAGACTGCTTCCGATCAACCCGCTTCAGCTCGCTCCCCACCGATGTCCAGCTCGCCCGAACCGACCGATCCGTCCCGCGCTCCCCGCATCCTCGTCGTCGAGGACGAGAGCTTCGTGCGCATGGTTGCCGTGGACATGCTGGAGGATGCCGGCCTGCCGGTGGCCGAGGCGCCGGACGCCGACGCGGCCCTGCAACTCCTGGAGGGGAGGGCGCAGGCTTTCAGCGCGCTGTTCACCGACATCGACATGCCGGGCTCGATGGACGGGCTGACGCTCGCCGCACGGGTGCGGGCGCGCTGGCCGCATATCCGTCTCGTCGTCACCTCCGGCCGGGTTCGACCGGGCAGCGGCGACCTCCCCGACGCGGGCTTCCTGCCGAAGCCCTATGGCCGCTCCGACCTGCTCGGCGCTCTCGGGCAGGCGGCCTGAAAGCCGTCATTCGGCGCTGACCTCACGCGCCGGGAACGGACCAACTCACCTCCACCCTCAGGCCACCGAGTTCGGAGCGGCCGAAGCGCATCCGCGCGCCGACCCCCTCGGCGAGGTCGCGGGCGATGGCGATGCCGAAGCCGGTGCCGGGCCGGGTCTCGTCCCACCGACGGCCGCGGGCGATGCCGGCAATCGCCGCCTCGCTCATGCCGGGGCCGTCATCCTCCAGCACCAGATGGCCTTCGCCGCCCTCCACGCCCCCCGAGACGCGGATGCGGCGGTGGGCCCACTTGCGGGCGTTGTCGAGGATGTTGCCCAGGATCTCGGTGAGATCGCCCTCGTCGCCGGGAAAGACGAGCCGGTCCGCCACCGCGATCTCCCAGCGTAGCGCCTCCCCCTCGGGCAGACGCTTCAAAGCGCCAACGATTCTTGCGACCGCCGGGGCGACGGGGCAAGCCTTCCGCCGCAATCCCCCCGAAACCGCCCGCGCCCGAGCGAGCGTGCGCTCGACCTGCCGCCCCATGGCCTGGGCCTGCTCGGCGATCTCCGCCGCCAAAGCAGGGTCGGTGCTTTCCGTGCGGCGGGCCAGCGCATCGAGCACCGCGAGCGGGGTCTTCAGGCCGTGGGCCATGTCGCCGGCGCCCGTGCGCGCCCGCTGCAGGTCGCGCTCCTGCGCGTCGAGCAGGCGATTGAGGTCGGCCACGAGCGGACGCACCTCCTCCGGAAAGGTCTCCGGAAGCCGGGCCCGCGTCCCGGCATGGATCGCGGCGAGGTCCGCCCGCAGCGTGCGGAAGGGGCTGAGCGCACGGCGGACGAACAGCGACATGGCGAGCGTGAGCGCCACGAACAGGGCGCCGAGCGAGGGCACCAGCAGGCGCAGGAAGGTGGCGCGGCTTGCGGCCAGATCGCGCCGGTCCTCGGCCACCGTGACGGCGAGGGCCACGGTGGCGCCGTTGGCGGGGATCGAGACGCGCCGGGTCACGGCGATGAGGCGGCCGCCATCCGGTCCGGCGAGGTCGCCGACCGCCGGCTCCTGCGCGGGATCGGGCACCGTGCCGAGGCTGCGGTCCCAGAGCGAGCGCGAGCGCAGGGCGGCGCCTCCCGGGCGCTCGACCTGCCAGTAGAGCCCGCCATAGGGCGTCGAGAAGCGCGAATCCGGCGGCTCGCGCGGCAGGGTCAGAGCGCCGTCCGGCGCCAGGGCGACCTGCCCGGCGATCAGCTTGGCGGTGCGGTCGAGCCCGTCGGCGGTGCGTGCGTCGAGCACCCGGTCGAAGATCAGCGTCAGCCCCACGCCCGCCAGCGCCAGCGCCAGGGCGATCAGTCCGGCAGCGGCGAGTCCGAGCCGCAGGCGCAGCGAGCCGTGCTTCACAGCGTCCCGGCGGGATCGGACGGCACGAGGTACCCGTGGCCGCGGCGGGTCTCGATGATGCCGGGGCCAAGCTTGCGCCGCAGCCGGGTCAGCAGGGCCTCCAGGGCGTTGGCCTCGCGATCGCTGTCGCTGCCGTGAAGGTGGTCGAGCAACTCGCCCGCTGCCACGACCTGCCCCTGGCGATGCAGCAGGAAGGCGAGCAGGCGGTATTCGAGCGCCGTGAGATCGGTCTCACGGCCCGCCACGGAGACCGCGCGGGTGCGGGTGTCGAGTTCGACCGCGCCCACCCGCAGCACCGGAGAGGCGTGGCCGGCGGTGCGGCGCAGGATGGCGCGCAGCCGCGCCACCAGTTCCTCCATCCGGAACGGCTTGACGAGGTAGTCGTCGGCACCCGCGTCGATCCCCTCGACCCGTTCCCGCCAGCCGTCGCGGGCGGTGAGGATCAGCACCGGCAGGGCGACCTCGGCCCCGCGCAGGCGCCGCAGCACGCCCAGACCGTCGAGGCGCGGCAGGCCAAGGTCGAGCACCATGGCGTCGTAGGTCTCCGTCTCGGCCCGGAACCACGCCGCCTCGCCGTCGCCGACGATCTCGGCGACGTAGCCGGCCCGTTCCAGGCCCTCGCGGATATCGGCCGCGATACGCGGCTCGTCCTCTACGACGAGGATGCGCATGTCATCCCCCTGGCAGCCGCCTCGCTCGCGCCGGCCTCAGTCATCGTCGTCGACGTCCAGAAGCTTGAGGGAACTGGCGTCGATCTTCACGTCGCGGCGGCGCCCATCGGTGCCGAGGATGCGCAGCTTGTAGAGCCAGCGCCCGTCATCGCGCTTGAGGTCGAGCGCGACGACGTCTCCCGGCACGGCGGCTCGGGCAGCGGCGAGCACCGCGTCGAGCGGGCGGATCTCGCCCCGCTCCAGCGCCCGCCGCGCCCGCTCGCCGTCGTCGTCGGCCCGCGCCGGGACAGCGCCGAGAGCCGGAGCCAGCGCGGCGAGGGCGAGGAGGAGCGGGCGATAAGGCAGGGGACGGAACATGGCGCGATGCGGATGTGCCGGAGCCCGACTGACGCGAGGCTGACAGCCGACGTCAGGCTCGCGCGCAAGGCAGTTTGCGAGAAGGCGGCATCCCCGGCGCAGCCCTGACCGGCACGCCATCCGCACTCTCCCCGCGAGTCCGATCCCGATGTCGCTCACCGCTACCATTCTGCTGATCTACGCCGCCTGCCTCGTCGGCACCATCGCCAGCCCGGCCCGATCCAACGGGGATCGGCCCTCGGAAGAGCCGGGCGCCCGGCGCTTGCTGGCCGCGCTCCTCGTCCCTGCGCTGGCGCTGCTGGCCGGACTCGAGGCGCCGCCGGCCCGCGCGGGCGAGGCGGCGCTCCGGACGGTGAGCGGTCCCGCCACCGTCATCGACGGGAGCACGCTCGAGATCGGCGGCCGACGCCTGCGGCTCCACGGCATCGACGCGCCCGACCTCGACCAGATCTGTTCCGACGGGCATGAGCGCGACTATTCCTGCGGCCGTGCCGCCGCCAAGGCCCTGGCGGCGCGGATCGGCGGGGAGAGCGTGACCTGCGAACCGAGCGCCGCCGCGAACGGCAGCGCCGGGGTCCTGTGCCGGCTCGGGGAGGACGACCTCGCGGCCTGGATGGTCGCCAACGGATACGCGGTGGCCGACCGCAGCGTCTCGGCCGACTACACCGACCAAGACCGCCGCGCCTGGGGCCGCCGCCTCGGCCTCTGGGCCGGGGTGTTCGAACTACCCTCAGAGCGCCGTCGGCTGCGCGGGGCGAGCGCGGGCCTCTGACGCGCGGGTTGCACAATCTGGCCGGTGGCGTTCTGCCGGCCTACAGCGCCAGCTCTCCGTCCGACCATGCGCCGTGGCGATCCAGGGTGGCCGCGAAGACGGCGTCGAGACGCAGGCGCTCGGCCTCGATCCGCGGCCCGTCCACGGCCACCGGCCGGCAGCGGCCGTCCCAGCCGGCGGGTACGAAATCGGGGTTGCGCAGGGCGTGGTCGGAGCCTTCGACGAAGAAGGCACGATCCCCGCCGTCGATGTAGCTCTCGGCCGGCAGGCCCTCGGCCAGCAGGATGTCGTGGGCATCGAGTTCGACGTGCCAGTAGGTGACGGCCTCGACCACCTCGCGGGCGATCGTGATGCCGTTGATCAGGCACATCACGGGCACGAGCACGCCGCCCTCGTGGTCGGCATCCGCCCCGACCAGGACCGGGTGGCCCGGCGAGAGGAAGAGGTCGCGGGTCGGCAGGCCGCCGCCGAAGGCGCCCGCGCGCACGCGGACGGGCTGCCGATCATGGTGCAGGGCCTTGCCGCCGCCGTCGAGGACGCGATGGCCGATCCAAGTGATCGTCCGGCGCGCGCCGGACGCGGTGACCGCGACGTCGCACGCGCGCAGATCCTCGACGGCCACTTCGCCGCGTTCGGTCAGGATACGGGTGCCCGAGCCGTAGCAGAGGACGTTGTAGTCGCCCAGGGCTGTATTGCTCACATTCACGACCTGCCCAGGGGTGAGCGGACTGTTCGACAAAATGATATAGCCACTATTGCCGCTGGCCCCATTCGGCTGATTTGCAAGCACGATGAAATTTGGATTGTCGAAATTTGTCGCGTAGAGAGTTGTGTTGGATTCTACCCCGAATCTGTTGATATTGATATTTACTGGATCGTTGAGGTTGGATACAGATCCATTGGCAACGACGTTATAATCTTGGTTGATGCTATCGACAGTAAAGCTTGTGCTATTGTTGTTCGATATGGTCGCGCCCGCAGATTGTCCGGCGCGGAACACCGTGTTGTTGAATACGATTGGCAGAGCCAAGACTATTCCCCTGCCGATTGCTGACTCGCGTACTGATGGTACGATTCGTCGGGCGCACAAGACTGATTTGAGAATGGTCAGATTGCCAAGCTTGTGTCCAGCGCAGATGCACCTCGAGCAGCGGCGGCGCATCGGGGCGCATAAAGTGGCCACGGCAACGCCATCGCCGGCCGGAGCGCGTCGGCCGCGTAGGAGGCGCAGGACCGGCGCCGGGTCAGCGCAGCTCTGTGAGGCGGGAGGCCTGCCGCGCGAGCCCGCCGGCGAAGTCGCGCAGGGCGGCGTCCACCAGGGCGGCGACCTGCGCCTCCGTCTTCGGCGCGCGGATCACGAGGCTCGCCATCACCTCCGGGTGGACCCGCCGCTGCTTCGGGGTGCGGGCATGGTTCGACAGGCGCAGCCGCTCAGGCCCCTCTCCGCGGGCGAGGTAGAGGCTGTCGCCGCGCTCGTTGCGGGCGGTCTCGCGAAAGCCGTGCGCGGCGAGCAGGCGGCTCGCATGGGCGAGCGCCTGAAGCGGCTTGAGCGGTCGCATCAGGCCGAGGCGGCGAGAACCGCCAGCGGCAGGGCGGCCGCGACGAGGGCGGCGAGCGCGGCGGGGGCGACGTAGCGCGGCCGGTAGGACAGGAGCAGCACCAGCCCGAGCGCCGCGCCGGTGAGCGCGCCGACCCACTGCACGGGACCGAACGCCCAGCCCTCCCACAGCCCGGCGACGAAGAACGAGACGGCGATGGCTCCCCAGCCGAAGGCGCGCAGGCGCAAAACCGCCGCCTGCTCCGCCCTGCGGTCGAACACCTCCGCATGGTGCCGGTTCAGGCTGAGGCAGAGGGCGGCGAGCGCGGCGAAGCTGAGGCCCAGATTCGCGGCGAGGACGAGGGGCGTCATGCGTGGGTCGGCTCCGGACGCCGCGCGGGCGTGCGGGCGGGGGAGGGGGGCGCCGCGGCAGATGCCGCGGCGCCCGCCGGATTCACGCTCCGATCCCGATCCCGATCCCGAGCCCGGTCCCGTTTGGGCGCCTCGTAGCGCAGCACCTTGCGGGCGGCGACGGCGAACAGGCCCGCGAGCAGCAGCATCGCACCGTCGAACCACGCGAAGAGCGGGTCGCCGCCGCCGAGCCGCAGGGGATGGTCGGGAATCGTCAGGATGTCGGCCGCGATCACCGCGAGGCAGAGCACCGAAACGGCGGCCAGACCCTCGCACCACGCCCGGCGCTGCGGACGGACGAGCGGCACCAGGGCCGCGACGATCCAGGCGCCGAAGAAGGCGCGGATCTCCCATTCCTCGCGCCCGGCGAGATCGACGGGCAGGAGCCGGTTGGCGAGGAAGAACACGGCCACCGCCGCCGGCAGGCCGGCGACGCTGCCGACGTTCAGCGCCTGGACCAGCCGCAGGCCGAAGAACGATCGTTCGCCGGCCTTCGGCAGGCGGGCCAGCGACCAGAGCACGACCCCCGTCGCGACCATGGCGCAGCCCATGATCCCGCATAGGAAGAACAGCAGCCGCAGCAGGGGGCCGGCGAAGTGGCCCTCGTGCAGGCCCGTCATCACCGTGAAGGTCTTGGCCGCGGGCTTGAGGCCGCCGTCGCGGACTTCGAGGATCTCGCCGCTCACGCCGTCGAAGGCGATCTGCGGATGCTCGTGCGAGAGGCCGTGCGGCTCCTCGAACACGGCGACCACGGTGGCGTTGGCGTCGCCCGGATTGACGATCATGAGCCGCTCCAGCGGCTCCGGCCGGGCCGCGAGCGCCCGCTCCACCATCGGCCCGACCGGGGCGAGGGGGGCGGCCTGCTTCGCGGGCGGACGCGGGGTGGTGATCCAAGCGGCCTCGGTGAAGAAGGCTTGAGCGTTGCCCTTGTAGGCGGCGGTCACGCCCCAGGGCATGTAGAAGGTCGCGAGGGTGACGATCCCGGTATAGGTGATCATCACGTGGAACGGCAGCGCCAGCACGCCGGTGACGTTGTGGGCGTCGAGCCAGCTGCGGCGGGGCGCCTTGTCGCGGCGGAAGGTGAAGAAGTCGGCGAAGATCCGCTTGTGGGTGACGATGCCGGAGATCAGCGCCACCAGCATGATCATCGCGCAGGCCCCGACGACCCAGCGTCCCCAGAGCGGCGGCATGTGCAGCTCGAAATGGAAGCGGTAGAGGAAGTCGCCCCCCTGCGTGTCCCGCACGGTCGCTTCGGTTCCGGTCCGCGGATCGAGCAGGACATGGCCCGGCTGCTCACCGGGGCGGGTGCGCCAGAACAGGTCGAGCACCGGCTTGTCCGGCTGCGGCAGGCCGACGAACCACGTCCGGGCTTTGGTCGCGTGCTGGCCGAGATAGGCCACGGCCCGCTCGGCGGCCGCCCCGAGGGCGGCACCCTCCAGCGGCTCGGTCCGGGCGAGTTCGGGGCGCATCCAGCGGGAGATGTCCGGCCGGTAGTAGCTCGCGGTGCCGGTGACGAAGATCGCGAACAGCACCCAGCCGACGATCAGGCCGCACCAAGTGTGCAGCCACGCCATCGACTGGCGGAAGCTTCCCTTCATGGTGCGTATCCCCGCATCGCCAGCCAGAGGAGGGCGCCGAGCACGAGGGCCGTTCCGGCGACCGTGAGGAGCGCCCGCAGGAACGTGCGCGTCGCGAAGACGAGCACGACGATGCCCGCCATCACGGCAAAGCTGAGAAGCGTCGCCGCCGCCACCGCCTCCGAGCGCGCCATCGGCAGCGTCAGCGACAGGAGCGTAGTAGCGAGCGCCGCGACGCCGTAGCCGCCGCCCGCCGCCAGCACGACCCGGCCGGCCACGGAGGCCCGTTCCAGTGCTGTCGTTCTGCCCTGTGCCGCCATGCGAGGCTTCCTACCAGCGGTAGCGCAAGGTTGCATAGACGGTCTGCGGCAAGCCGTAATAGCAGCTCGTGTAGCCGTTGCAGCCGCTGACGTATCGTTCGTCGAGGAGGTTGGTGGCGTTCACCTGCATCGAGAAGCCCTGAAGCGTCGCATCGAGGTACTTCAGCTCATAGTTGAGCGTGGCGTCGACGAGCACGCTTGCCGGCACCTTGAAGGTGTTGGCCGCATCGCCCCAGGACGGTCCGAGGTAGCGCACGCCGCCGCCGACCTCCAGGCCGAGGAGCGGCCCTTCGTTGAAGCGGTAGGTCGCGAGCAGCGAGGCGGTGGAATCCGGCACCAGCACCGGGCTGCGGCCCTGGAGGGGAACCATCTGACCAGGGGTCAGGTCGTTGGCGGTTCTGCCGTTGTCCCGGACGTTGCGGATGTCGAGGAGCGAGAAGCCGCCGATCAGGGTGACGCCCTCGGTGAGGTTCGCCCGCGCCTCGAACTCCACGCCCTGCACGCCGACCTGGCCGGTCTGGACGACGAAGGCACTGCCGTTCACGGGGTCCGCGGTCGTGCGGTTCGATTGGCGGATGTCGAAGAAGGCCGCGGTGAGCAGGATGTCGGTGCCGGGCGGCTGGTACTTGATCCCGGCCTCGTACTGGTCGCTCAATTGCGGATCGGGCACGCGCCCAACGGTGCCGAAGGCCGGATCGAATACGCGGCCCGCGACGATCGGCTCGAAGGCCTGGCTGTAGGATACGTACGGCGCCACGCCGGAATCGAACAGGTAGAGCAGGCTCGCCCGGCCGGTGAAGGCGTCGGCCGGCGCGTCCTGGAGCGTCAGGGTGCTCGGCCGGCCGGCAGGGAAGGACCGGGTCGGCCCGGTCTGGCGCGCCACGTCGTAGCGCCCGCCCAGCGTCAGCACGAGGCGGTCGAACTTCATCTGATCCTGGAAGTAGACGCCGGTCTGCTGCGCATCGACCCGTGAGACGGTGTTGAAGGCCGGGACCGCGATGTTCATGTCGTAGTTCGGCGCCAGCACGTTCAGGTCCGGCGCGTCCGGGAACGGGGAGCCGCTCGTCCGGGTGCTGAAGGTACGGTGATCGACGCCGAGCAGCGCGGTGTGGGCGATGAAGCCGGTGTCGAAGGTGGCGACGAAGTTGCTGTCCATCGTGTAGGCTTCCGCCGCCACGTTGGTGCCGATCACGGCGCGGGGGATCAGCGGGCCGGAGGCGAAGGGGCCGTTGCGGGGATTGAAGGCGCTGTAGACGCTGCGGTAGTCGCCCTGCGTGCGCAGGTAGCGCCCGGCCGAGTGGAAGCGCAGGTTCTCGTTGAAGCGGTGGTCGAACAGGTACTCGATCGAGGCCTGGGTCCGGTCGGAGCGCTCGATGCCGCGATCGCCGTCGTAGAAGTTCACCGGCAGGCGACCGACAACGCCGTTGCCGAAGTTGCGCGGGAACACCGTGCCGACCGCCGGGAAGCCGCCGTAGAATCCCGAGAACGGATCGCGCTGGTAATTGCCGATGATCGTGAGCTGGGTGTCGGCGGAGGGGCGCCACGACAAGCTCGGGTTGATCAGCGCGCGCTCGACCCGGGTCGTATCCACGGGGCCGTCGCCGTTCCAGCCGAAGCCGACGATGCGGTAGGCGAACTGGTCGGCGAGCCAGGGCACGTCGGATGGGATCGGCCCGCCGACATCGACGCCGCCGCGCACCTCGCTGAAGCCGCCGCCCTGCACGAAGACCTCGCCGTGCCGGACGAATTGCGGCACCTTCGACACGAGGTTGACGATGCCGCCCGGCCCCGATTGTCCGTAGAGCACCGAGGCCGGGCCCTTGATGACGTCGATGCGCTCGAGCCGGTAGGGCTCGATCGTGGCGTTGGCATCGCGACCGCCGATCAATGCCATGCCGTCGAGGAAGACCGGGGCGTTAAAGCCGCGGATCAGGAACTGCTCCAGGCGGGTCGAGCCCGCGCCGCCGCGCTGCTCCGTGGTGACGCTCGGCGTGTAGCGCAGGGCCTGGTTGATGCTGAGCGCGTTCTGGTCCTCGATCTGCTTGCGGCCGATGACGGAGATGGACTGGGCCGTTTCCAGGATCGGCGTGTCGGTCTTGGTCGCGACGGTGCTGCGGCTCGCGACGTAGCCGGGAACTGCTCCCGAGGCCCCGCCCGGACCGTAGAGCGCGCCGCCGAGCGTGGCGCCGCGGCCCTCGCCGGTCACGCTCAACTCGGACAGTTCGATGGCGCCGGCCGCATCCTGTGCGAGGCCCGGCCCGGCGAGGCCGCACAGGGCCGTTCCGGACAGGACCGTCGAAGCCAACAGGCGTGAAACCCAGCCCGCACGCGGAGCCAGCCGAGCGAAGGCGGTGCGATCTTCGAACATTTTTCCGGAACGCTTTTAACTTAGGTTATTAAAACCTAAGAAGACACAACGAACTATGCGCTGCGTATGGCAAGGACCGAATGATGCATGCAAGATCTATGTTTTATAACTGTTATAAATACAAATACTTGGGCTGATGATCTCGTTTGCGCGCAACCATTCTACTTATTTGTTTTTCTGTAGCCTGTTGCTTTGTCGCATCGGCGGGTCTCGCCTTCAGTGGGAGCGGGGGCGTGAACGAGGCTGTCGGACGAGAGCGGCGCAACAGCGGGCGGCGCAGCGCAATCCGGGGCATGATCGGATAGCGGCGCTCGACGCCGCGGGGATTGCCTCCACCGGCTCTCGACGGTCCGCAGCCGGCCTCCGGAGCGGGGTCTGAGAGCCGTTCCTTCGGAAAGCGCTCTGGTGAAGTCCTACAGATCCGTTCGAGCCGAGCCGCTCACAACCTGCCGGCGGTCGAATGGGTCCCAGATTCCCTCGAAGACCGGAGCGGGGCCCTTCGGCGGCTCGCGGACCGGCATCATCGCGGCTGGAGCGAGCGTCTGCTCCAGGGCGGGCGCGATGAGGAGCAGCGTTGCGGCCGTACCGACGGCACACAGCGTCGCGATCACCCAGCGCGGCATCTCCCAGCTGTGGAGGAGAACGGACCCGGCCGCGAGGAGCGCGAGGGATCCAACGAGTTTGGGAAACATCGAAGCCTCGATGCGAACGACTCGGAGCCGCCGGTGCGAGCGGGATGCCATCGCATCCTGTGCCGGATCGGGACATACGGACCGATCCTGAAACGGATCCCGGTGGGTGGCGGTCCCGACTCGCGCGTAATCGCCCCCTCGCGCGTCGTCGCCCCAGGGGACTGCCTTGCGGAATAGTGATCAATTCATCCGTGGACGGAACGATATTTCATGTTAGGCAGGCTCAACGGTTCCACGATCCCGAACGATCGGGAGCCGATCCCATGCGGCGAGAGAGGCCGAACCAAATGTCGAGCATGCTGTCCGTGATCGCTCTCCTTGTGGCCCCCATGGGGGCTCTTGCCGTCGGCACCTGGGCTTTCGGTCGCCGCCGCCCCACGTCCTGATCGCCTGCCGTCGTATGATCGAGCAGGGTGGCGCCCCGGCGCGGTGCCCTGCCGATTTCCGACACAATGCGGCATCACCGATCAGACATCGTGGCGCGACTGCCGGCGAAGGGAGACCTTACGCATGACGATCCTGATTCGGTCCGCACGTGGCCTTGCATCCTCCGCGCTTCACCTTGCCCGCTTCCTGCCGACGGTGATCCCGCTCGCGCTCGTCTCGATGATCGGCCTGACGGCCAGCCGAACCGCGAGTGTCGATCTCGACGGCGATGGCGACGAGGCGACCTGCTCCGTCGTCTACCGTCACTACATCTGAGCCTGCCTGTCGTCGCAGTCTCTGTTGACGAGGGTGACCGGGAGCGGTCAGGCGTAGGCGACCCAGCCTCGGAACGCGAAGCCGACGTAGAAGAGGCTGATTCCATCGAACCCGGCCTCCCGCAGGAGCTGCTCGTCCTCCTCCGGCGTGAGGATCGGCAACCGCTCCGCGATGCCGGCTCGCGCGTTCTCGGCCTGTGACGGCTCGATTCCCGAGGCGATGGCGAAAGCGGCATAGCGCGAGAGCCACAGATCGCGCGCGCCGTCGCCCTTCGGAACGCTGAAATGGGCGACGACGAAGGGTGCCCCCGGCTTCAGACGACGCCGGACCTCCCGGAGCGTATGTAGGCGCTCCCGACGCTCGATGAAGTGCAGCGTCAGGATGCAGGTCGCGGCATCGAACGGACCCTCCGGCGCGACATCGATGAGCCCCTGGTGCAAGCGTGTGCGGGCCGAAAGGTCCCCGAGGGTCCGTTGCGCCAGGCTCAGCATCTCGGCGGAGGGATCGACTCCGTCGAAAGACCAGTGCGGCTGCGCCTCGGCGAATGCCTTGAGTTCGAGGCCGCCCCCGGCGCCGAGCACGAGGATTCGCGCATCCTCCAGAGCCCGTTCGGCGAGGAGGATCATCGCCATGCGGTGCAGGCCCGCGAAACCGGGCACCATCCGAGGTGGATTGTCGGCGTAGCGTGCGACGGCCTGCGGATCGGAAAACGGGTTCATTGCCGCGGGCTATCATCACACCGCAGATCTGTGAACGTTCGGCCGCCTTCGCCCGAAGGTTCCCTTTCGGGCAAAACTCGGTCGAGAGCGCCTCTTACGCCTCGCGCCGGCGCCCACCTTTTGGATGCTCCTTCGCCGAGCGGGCCTCCCCTTCGGCGGAGGACGCGCTAGCCCGGAAGAGCGCCGCGGAATACCGCTGCGCGCATGAAGCCCGGATCGGGCGCGGATACGGTCGACCCCACGCTTGATGCCAAGCCTGATGCGCGGGGGGATGACCATGGCCGACGTGACGTTTTCTCAATCGACACTTGCCGGTTACTCGGGGTTGGCCTCGGCCCTGCAATGGGGGCCGGACGGGCGCCTCTACGTCGCCGAGCGGTTCGGCAGCATCAAGGCCCTCACGGTCGCCCAGAACGGCAACGGCTACGTCGTCACCGCCACGGAATCGATCGACCTCATCCTCAACCTGCCCAACCACAACGACGACGGCACGCTCAATGCGAGCCTGAAGGAGCGGCAGGTCACCGGCATCCTCGTCACCGGAACCGCCGACAACCCCGTCCTCTACGTCACCTCGAGCGACCCGCGCATCGGTGCCGGCAACGGCGGCGAGGACACGAACCTCGACACCAATTCCTCGATCATCTCGCGGCTCACCTTCGATTCCGTCACCGACACGTGGAAGAAGGTCGATCTCGTGCGCGGCCTGCCCCGCTCGGAGGAGAACCATTCCGCCAACGGCATGGCGATCTCGCCCGACGGCAAGACGCTCTACGTGGCGGTGGGCGGCAACACCAATGCCGGCGCGCCCTCCAACAACTTCGCCGGCCTGCCGGAATTCGCCTACGCGGCGGCCGTGCTCAAGGTCGATCTCACGGCCCTCGACGCCATGACGCTGAAGAACCCGAACGGGCTCAACCCCTACCTCTACGACCTGCCGACCCTCGACGATCCCTACCGCCCCAACAACGGCACGGCGGGCAACGAGAACCCGGACGGATCGGATGTCAGCGGCCCGTTCGGCGGCCGCGACGGCTTCAACATGGCCAAGATCACCGCCGGCAGCCCGGTTCAGGTCTACTCGCCGGGCTACCGCAACGCTTACGACGTGCTGCTGACCTCCGACGGCAAGATGTTCACCTACGACAACGGCGCCAACAATGGCTGGGGCGGGCGCCCCTCGGACGCCAACGGCAACGTCGTCACAAGTCAGAACCAGATCCCGCTCAACACGCCCGATCTGGACGGCGGCACCAAGCGGCTCAACTACGACCAGCTCCACGAGATCACGGGGCAGGGCTATTACGGCGGCCATCCCAACCTCGTGCGGGCGGTGGGAGGCCAGGCCGGCTGGCTGCTGACGCCGGGGGCGGGCGTCACCGGTGCGACCTTCCTCCCCCACGGCAGCGCCGGCCTGCCCGCGGACTTCGACTCGGTGATCCCGGCCGGCACCGCCGACCCGCGCGAGAGCGTGTTCTTCGAGGGCGGCATCAGCGACGGGGCGCTCGATACCGGCCAGGGCTCGCTCAACGGGCTCGCCGAATACACCGCCTCGACCACGTGGACCACGGCGAACGGCGGCACCACGAGCATCAAGGGCGCCATCCTCGTCACCGATCTGGCGGGTTACCTCCACATCATCCCGCGCAACGCCTCGGGCGGGGTCGACACCACCGTCGGCGCCGCCGGCCAGATCGTGGCGGCCGGCAAGCAGGTCGTGCCGATGGGCGGCGGCGCCCCGCTCGGCATCGACGCGGTGGGCGACGGCAAGCCGTTCGCCGGCACCGTCTGGGTCACGACCTTGGCCGACGGCAACATCAAGGTTCTGACGCCGGGGCCGACCAACCCGCAGAACCTCGACCTCGACGGTGACGGGATCAACAACACGCTCGACCCCTTCGCCCTCGACCCCGACAACGGCACCGCGGGCACGGACGTGATCTCGGGGGCTGAGACCCTCGTGTTCAACTTCGAATCCGGCTCGATCCCGGGCACCTTCGGCGGCAGCGGGCTCACCGGCGCGATGATCAACGGGCTCGACCCGTTCCTCGACGGCGGCCTCTACACCTCGGCCAACATCATCGCGGGCGGCGCGGGCGGCGTCATCCAGTTGAAGAACGTGCAGGAGGGCGACTTCACGGAGGGCAACAACACCCTCAAGGACGCGCTCCAGGCCGGCGTCACCTTCGACGACAGCGTCGCCACCGCCAACGTCACCATGACCATGGCGAACTGGATCCCGAACGCGACGAGCAACGGCGGCTTCCCCTCGGCCGGCCTGCAGATCGGCACGGGCGACCAGGACAACTTCATCAAGCTGGTACTGGGCGGGCGCGGCGAGAGCGCGGGGGGCAAGTACACCAGCGCGATCCTCGAGACCTCGATGGAGAATCTCGGCGTCGCGCAGACCAGCGCAGTGACCAACAACGCGCTTCTGAATGCGGCGAATGCGAGCTGGGTGCAGCTGCGCCTCGCGGTCAATCTCGAGACTAACACGGTGACGCCGTACTGGCGCTTCGGCACCGGCGCGGTCTCCTCCGCCACCGACGCGAACAGCGCGTTTACCGCCGGCACCAGCATGAGCGTGCCGAGCGGCAGCGCGCTCCTGAAGGCGATCCAGGGCGACTACACGGTCGGCGGCAAGGCGAGCGGGATGGCGGTCGGGCTGCTGGCCACCTCCAATGACGGCGCGCCGTTCACGGCGGATTTCGATGAGATCACCATCACGACGACGGCGAAATCGGGCACGACGAACCCGGTGGTCGCGGCGATCAATGCCGGCGGCGGAGCGCTGACCCAGGACGGGATCGGCTTCTCGGCCGACCAGTACTTCACCGGCGGCGCCACCTTCATCGACGGCAGCGGCGGCAACGGCCTGCAGCCGGCCTTCGCCAACACCGTCTATCAGACCGAGCGTTACGGCAATTTCAGCTACGCCATCCCCGTGGCGAGCACGAGCCAGGCCTATACGGTCGAGTTGCGCTTCGGCGAACTCTGGTGGAGCAATCCGGGCCAGCGGGTGTTCGACGTCTCGCTCGAAGGCCAGACCATCCTCAACGACCTCGACATGCTGGCCCAGACCGGAAACT